>Ga0210384_10000176_pt1 | contig 96667 bp, 87 predicted proteins | sample IncBWH2MmetaG_FD_160574 | JGI IMG/M metagenome (GOLD analysis project Ga0210384, IMG submission 160574) | Forest soil microbial communities from Barre Woods Harvard Forest LTER site, Petersham, Massachusetts, United States - Inc-BW-H-2-M | ecosystem: Environmental > Terrestrial > Soil >... | reverse complement strand
ACACCATGTGTTCCGGCCCACCAAGGCTGGCAAGTATCATTTCTTCTGCTCGCAGTATTGCGGAACCAATCATGCCCTGATGGGCGGCTGGGTCACGGTGATGGAGCCGATGGATTACGCCGCGTGGCTTTCGGGCTCTACCGGTGGCGACCCGGTGGCGGTCGGCGAAAAGCTTTTTACTGAAAGAGCTTGCATAACCTGCCATCTGGGCGACGGCAAGGGCCGCGCCCCATCATTGAATGGCGTGTATGGCGGTAAGGTTCTTTTGGCCGACGGTTCCACGGTCACCGCGGACGACTCGTATATTCGCGAATCGATCCTTCTACCCAATGCCAAGATTGTGGCCGGATATTTGCCCTTGATGCCTACGTTCCAGGGACAATTGACGGAAGAGGAGATTCTCGCTCTGATGTCTTACGTGAAGTCATTGCAGAAGGAGCCGGTTCCCGCAACGGGGGCCGGCATCGCTCCGGTCACGGGAAAGAAATAAGTTATGAGCACGACACCTCCATCACCGAACTACGAAATGCCCAAGGTGCACTATCTAAATGCCACCTACGGCATCCGTTCGTGGCTCCTCACTACCGACCACAAGCGCATCGCGCTGCTGTATCTCGCCGCAGTCACCTTTTTCTTTTTCATCGGCGGCCTTTTCGCCACGCTGATCCGCATTCACCTCCTCACGCCGGGCGGCTATCTGGTTACGCCGGAGATGTACAACAAGCTCTTCACCATGCACGGCGTCACCATGGTGTTTTTCTTTCTGATTCCCTCAATTCCCGCCATTATCGGGAATTTCCTCATTCCTCCGATGATTGGCGCGAAGGATTTGGCCTTCCCGAAAATTAACCTTCTGAGCTGGTACATCTACATTATCGGCGGCAGCTTCGTTCTTTATTCCTTCTCCACCGGCGGCCTCGATACAGGCTGGACCTTTTACACGCCGCTGAGTAGCGTCTATTCCAATGCCGCGGTTACGCCCGCGGTGCTCGGGATTTTCATCAACGGCTTCTCCTCCATCCTGACCGGGCTCAATTTCATCGTTACCATTCACACCATGCGCGCACCGGGGATGACGTGGTTCCGCCTGCCTCTGTTCGTCTGGGCGCACTACGCCACCAGCATCATTTTCATCCTCGGCACCCCGGTCATCGCCATCACTTTATTGCTCGCGGGCCTCGAGCGCATGTTCCACCTTGGCTTCTTCAATCCCGCGCTGGGCGGCGACCCCATCCTCTTCCAGCACCTTTTCTGGTTTTATTCGCACCCTGCCGTGTACATCATGATTCTGCCGGCCATGGGCGTTATCAGCGAAATCATTCCAACTTTCGCGCGCAAACCCATCTTTGGCTACTCCTTCATCGCCGGTTCGAGTATCGCCATCGCGGTCATCGGGTTCTTCGTATGGGCGCATCACATGTTTCTCACTGGCGAATCCACGTATGCCGCGCTCTCGTTTTCGCTGCTGAGCTATCTCGTCGCCATTCCTTCCGCGGTCAAGGTCTTCAACTGGACTTCGACCCTCTACAAAGGCTCAATCTCCTATGACACGCCGATGCTCTACGCTCTCGGCTTCATCGGTTTGTTCCTCATTGGCGGCCTGACCGGCCTGTTCCTGGCCTGCCTAGGCCTGGACATTCATCTCCACGACACCTATTTCGTCGTCGCGCACTTCCACTACATCATGGTTGGCGGCGCGGTGATGGGTTACGTCGGTGGCCTGCATTTCTGGTGGCCAAAAATTACAGGGAAAATGTACCCGGAGTTTCTTGCGCGCGTGGCCGCCGTTACCCTCTTTGTGGGCTTCAATCTCACGTTCTTCCCCCAGTTCATTCTGGGTTATCTCGGCATGCCGCGCCGCTATCACAACTATCCCCCGGAATTTCAGGTGTTCAACGTGATGTCTACGGCGGGCGCTTCTATTCTCGCCCTGGGATACTTGTTGCCGATGATTTATCTGACGTGGTCCATCAAGTACGGAAAGGTCGCCGGACCCAATCCGTGGCCCGCTACTGGGCTCGAATGGAAAACCGCTTCGCCGCCGCTCACGGAGAATTTCCATGAGACGCCGGAAGTCACCTGGGAGCCGTACGATTTTGGCAATCGCCGCGACCTCGGCCTGGTAGCCGGCGCGCCGTCCCTGGCGCCCGCGCACGGCGACGATTGATCTGTAGCAGTTTGTAGTGGCGGGGCTGGCCCCGCCAGTGTTGCGGCTAATATCCGCGCCACGAGCTGAAGAAAAGAGGACCACCGCGTGCACCGCACCGGAGAACTATTCGGCCAATTCGAGACGCTCGAGCAGCAAAAGGAAACCGCCTCGCTCGGCATGTGGGTCTTCCTGGCCCAGGAAGTTTTGTTTTTCGGCGGGATTTTCCTGGCTTACACCATCAACCGCCACGCCTACAGCGCCGCGTTCGGTGTTGGCAGCAACACCCTCGATATCTATCTGGGCGGCGCCAACACGGTTGTCCTCATTCTCAGCAGCTTGACCATGGCCATGTCGGTTTGGTCCGCCCACGTCGGCAAAAAACAGTTGGTCACGCTCTTTTTGATCCTCACGCTGCTGCTAGGCTGCGTCTTTCTTGGCGTAAAGGTCGTCGAATACAAGCAAAAATACGACCACCACCTCATCCCCGGCCGCAGTTTTGACATTACCTATTGCTCGAACAATCCGACCGCATGTGGCTTGGAAGGTAAAGATCTGGCTGCCGAAAAGGAAGAAGTCGAAAAAGCCTTGGCTGCCGACCCGTATCTCAATTCACATGCCCAGCTTTATTTCTCGCTCTACTTCGGCATGACGGGCCTGCACGCCCTGCACATGGTCGTCGGCGCGGGACTGCTTTTATGGCTCATCAAGCAATCCTTCGCGGGCCGCTTCACGCCGTCGTACAACACTCCGGTGGAAATGATCGGCCTGTACTGGCACTTCGTCGATATCGTCTGGATTTATCTTTTCCCGCTGTTGTATTTGATTGACCGGCACAGATAGACAGGGAGAACCGCGTGTCTGAGCACATTGTTCCGCCGAAAATCTACGTCGTCATCTTTCTATCGTTGATGGTGGGCACCACGCTCACTGTCGTGGCGGCTTTTCAGAATTTTGGACAATGGAATATAGTGATCGCTCTCGGCATTGCCAGTATCAAGGCTTCGCTTGTGGTTCTCTATTTCATGCATGCCCGCTACAGCGTTGGCCGCACCAAGCTTGTCATCGTCTGCGCCGTCTTTTGGCTCGGCATCATGCTGGCGCTGACGCTTAGCGACTACAGCACCCGCGGGCCGCGCGAAAGCCGTCTCCACGTCCCCACGGTTGTCCACTCTCTGGGCAGCTAGGCGCTCGAACATAGTAACGCCTTCCGCGCGCTTTGCTATCGTGTCTTGAGCCTTTGAATCCTCAGGTTTTCCGTCCGCTAGCAGGCACACCCTCGCCGTGTTCGGTTTTGTCCGGGGTGGTTTGGGGTAGGTCGGTGATACGCCGGCAGGATTGCCGGGTCACCATCGGCGAAGGCGCAAAATTCAAAGGGGGGAGTAGCGAACCGGCCCAGCCCTCAATCCCCTAAAGGGATCCTCGGCTCGCCTCCCCCACTACGACTAGCGTTGCACGCTCCCCGCCACACTTAAATCCTTTGTTTTCATAAATGTGGAAATTCTTTTCCCTGTAAAAACGCTCCACTCCCCACGAAAATTTACCCGCCCACCAGGCGTTCTCACTGCCTCCGCTATCTCCAGCAACGTTCCGTACCCCAATTGAAGCAGTTCGCGTTCCCCCTTTTCTTGCCCTTCTAGGTCACCCCTGCTATTGTAAAAAGTTATTCTGGCCTCAGTGTCTCTGCTGGGTGCTGGGGCCTGCATGCTGCAAGCATGCTCGCCTGCCGTAGGCATGGCTCCTGTGGAGGGAGCGCTTTCGTCTCATGGGCCTAACCAAAGTCGTCATCCGGGGCGCTAGGCAGCACAATCTCAAGAACATCAGCCTCGAAATCCCCCGCAACTCCTTGACGGTCATCACCGGCCTCTCCGGCTCCGGCAAGTCCTCCCTCGCTTTTGACACCATTTATGCCGAAGGCCAGCGCCGATACGTCGAATCGCTCTCGGCCTACGCCCGCCAGTTTCTCGACCAGATGGAGCGCCCCGAAGTCGACGTCATCGAAGGCCTCTCGCCCTCCATCGCTATCGAGCAGAAAACCACCACGCGTTCCCCGCGCTCCACCGTCGGCACCATCACCGAAATCTACGACTACCTTCGCGTAATCTACGCAACTGTAGGGATCCCCCATTGTCCCAACTGTGGCAAGCCCATCACGCGCCAGTCCAGCGAGCAGATCGTTCAGGCCATCCTGAATGGTGAACTTTGCCAGCTCGACGATCGCATCATGATCCTCGCGCCCATCGTGCGCGGCCGCAAAGGCGCCTACCGCAAGGAGCTGGAAAAACTGGCGCAGGATGGCTACGTCCGCGTGCGGATCAACGGCGAACTTTTTCCGCTCGACGCGCCCCCTGCCCTAGACAAGCGCAAAAACCACACCATCGAAGTAGTCGTCGACCGCCTGCTTGTCAAACAAGGCATCGCCGCGCGCCTGGAACAATCCATCGTCACCGCGCTCAAGCTCGCCGGCGGCCTCGTCACCGTTTCCATCGTCGGCGGCCAGGACCACGTCTTCTCCGAAAAACTCGCCTGCCCCGATTGCGGCATCTCGGTCCCACAGCTCGAGCCACGTTCCTTCAGCTTCAATTCGCCTTACGGCGCGTGCCCCGCATGCAACGGCCTTGGATCGAAATACGATTTCGATCCGTCCAAAATCATCACTGATTGGACGCGCCCGCTGTTTGATGGCGGGCTCGGTCCCGGCTCGGGTTCCGCGATTCTGAAGCGCACGCTGGAGCTTGGCGGCTACGCGCATGGTTTCAATCTGGAGACGCCCTTCGAGAAATTTCCGGCGCGCATTCAGAACATGATCTTGTATGGTTATCCCCCAACGAACGGCCGTTTCAGCGAAAAAGAACCGACAGGGAAGAAGCAAAAAGGTCCCAAGAGTTTTCGTTTCCCCGGCATCCTCAAATTTCTTGAACGCAATTTCGAGGAATCCGGCTCCGACACTTACCGCGAGTGGATCACGCAATACATGTCCGCGACGCTTTGCAGCGTCTGCCACGGCAAGCGCCTGCGGCCCGAATCGCTCGCGGTAAAACTCGCGGGATGGTCCATCGCGGATTTCACCGAGCTTTCGCTCAGCGCAGCGCGCCCCGCCGTGGAGAAAATACTCGCGCAACTCACCGCGCGCCAAAAAGAGATTGCCGCGCGCCCGCTCGAGGAAGTTTCCGAACGCATAGATTTCTTACTCGCCGTCGGCTTGGGCTATCTCAGCCTTGATCGTTCCGCGGCTACGCTTTCCGGCGGCGAAGCGCAGCGCATCCGCCTGGCTACGCAAATCGGCTCACGCCTGCGCGGCGTTCTCTATGTACTCGACGAGCCCAGCATCGGCCTCCATTCGCGAGACAACGACCGACTCCTCGGCTCGCTCGAGCAGCTCCGCAATCTCGGCAATACTGTTTTAGTAGTAGAACATGACGAAGAGACCATTCGCCGCGCGGATTTCGTGGTCGATCTCGGGCCCGGAGCAGGGAATGCCGGCGGCTACCTCGTGGCGCAGGGCAAACCGGAACAAATCGCCGCCAGCGTTGAATCTCTGACCGGCCAGTATTTGAGCGGAGCGGCAAAGATCGATGTTCCCGAAAAACGCCGCAGCCCCAATGGCAAAGTCATCCAAATCCTTGGTGCTACCGCCAATAATCTCAAGGACGTAGACATCACGCTGCCTCTCGGATTGCTCACCGTTGTTACCGGTGTTTCCGGCTCCGGCAAGTCCACGCTCGTCAACGACATTCTGTATCGCGCGCTGGCGCAAAAACTCTATCGCTCCTCCGAGCCGGCTGGCGCGTATAAGGAAATTCTCGGAATCGAGCACATCGACAAAGTCATCGAGATTGACCAGGCGCCCATCGGACGCACGCCGCGTTCGAATCCTGCGACCTACACCGGCGTCTTCGCGCCTATCCGCGATCTCTTCGCCATGCTTCCGGAATCGCGCGAGCGCGGCTACCGCCCCGGACGTTTCAGTTTCAACGTCAAAGGCGGCCGCTGCGAAGCCTGCCAGGGCGACGGCCTGCGCCGCATCGAAATGAATTTTCTTCCCGACGTTTACGTTATGTGCGAAGTTTGCCGTAGCCGCCGCTACAATTCCGAAACGCTGGCCGTGCGCTACAAAGGCCACTCCATCAGCGACGTCCTCAATCTGCCTTGTTCGGACGCGCTAAAGCTTCTCGAAAACATTCCGCAAATTCAGCAGAAGCTGGCGACGCTTGTCGAAGTCGGACTCGGCTACGTAACGCTCGGCCAGTCCGCCACTACACTCTCTGGCGGCGAAGCCCAGCGCATAAAGCTCGCGCGCGAACTTTCCAAGCGCCAGACTGGCCGCACGCTCTACATCCTGGATGAACCGACCACAGGTCTGCACTTTGACGACGTCCGCAAACTCCTCGACGTGCTCCAGCGCCTGGTTTCCCTCGGCAACACCGTGCTCATCATCGAGCACCACCTTGACGTCATCAAACAAGCCGACTGGCTCATCGACCTAGGTCCCGAAGGCGGCGAAGGCGGCGGCCGCATCGTCGCGCAAGGCCCGCCCGAACTCGTAGCTCGCGCCAAAAAATCCTACACCGGCCAGGCCCTAGCCCGCGTCCTCGGCATCTCCAACAATGGCCACACCAACGGCAATGTTTCCACCGCCAAATAGCCTTACCCTTCGTAGGGTCCGCCTTCTGAGGCGGACCACTGCTCCACGTAGCCCGCTATTGCTGGTGAGCTGTTTGTGCTTTGTCTCTTCTTGCTACCACCCGTCTTTCCCGTTTACAGTGTTGCCGACTCCATGAGCATCTACTCCACTCAACCCATTACGCTAGGCGCGGTTCACACATATCCGCTAGCCGCGCGCAAGAGCAAGGTCAGCGTTCGCGACTTCGCAAAGCCCTCCGCCGCAAATGCATCGCTCGCAAAATTCCTCGATACGCTTCCGAACATCCTCGCCGCCGAAGATCTTCGCCATCTTCTCACCGCGATGCATCGCGCGCACAAGCAGCGCCGAGCCATCCTCTGGGGCATCGGCGGCCACGTCATCAAGGTTGGCCTCGGCCCCGTGTTGATCGATCTGATGAAACGTGGGTTCATCTCAGCGATCGCGATGAACGGCGCCGCACTCATCCACGACTTCGAGATCGCTCTAGCCGGGAACACTTCCGAAGACGTGGAAGCCGGTCTCGGTGACGGTCAGTTCGGCATGGCCGCCGAAACCGGCGAATACCTCAACGAAATGGCCAAGCTCGCCTCACGCATCCACATCGGCTACGGCGAAGCCGCGGGCCAGTTTCTCGCCAGCGGAATCTTGCAGACCAAGTACGCCAGCTCCAGCGTCCTGATGGCCGCGTACAAACACCGCATCCCCGTCACGGTGCATCTCGCCATCGGCACCGATATTCCGCACATGCACCGCGCCGCGTCCGGCGCAGCCCTCGGGGAGGCCACGCATCGCGATTTCCGCCTTTTTTGCTCGCTTGTGAATCAAATGCACCCCGGCGGCATCTATCTAAATTGGGGCTCGGCGGTACTGCTCCCGGAGGTTTTTCTGAAAGCCGTTTCCGTGGTGCGTAATCTGGGAGTCCCGCTCCGGCCCATCACCACGGCAAACTTTGACTTTATTCAGCATTACCGCCCGTTGCAGAATGTAGTCAAGCGTCCCACTGCATCCGGGCATGGCCGCAGGGGATCTGAATCACGGGGCTACGCAATCACCGGCCACCACGAATTGCTTTTGCCGCTGGTAGCTGCCGCGCTGGCTTCTGGCTGGCCGAAGACCACAAGTGTGCGCGCGGCCAAAAGAAAGAAACGATGAGCCTCTTCGACGAAAATCCCAACGGCCAGCCGGAGCAAGAGCCTTCCGCACCCCAACCGGCAAATGAGCAGTCAGCCGCCGCCGTCCCGTCCATTCCTTTAACCGGCGATCCCATTTCCTACGCCGCCATGGCGCCGGCTCACGCCTTCCCCACCGCTCCCGCCCTTCCCGAAGATTTGTGCATCTCCTGGTCCTGGGCGCATTTTTTAGTTTTTATTCTGTTTGGGGTCGCCAGCCAATTTGCCATCGCTATTGTGATATTAGGCTACTTTTCGACGCTGCAGCACGTCACCGCAGCACAGCTCCAGTCTCTCGTGACGTCAAATCCCAAGGTCATCGTGGGCACAAATGTCCTGTGGTTCGCGATGATCATGCTTTTCCTCTATGTCACTCTTTCCGTGTTGCGTGGTCTGCCTTTCTGGCGGTCTCTCGGTTGGACAAAGCTCAATTCCGATCCCATCGCCGGCAAAGGCAAGCCCTGGATGTATTTCCTCTCCGGCTGCGGCCTGGCGATCTTCGTGGCCGTTGCCAGCTCCCAGATAAAGAACACCGAGCACTTGCCGATTCAGGATTTATTTCAGAGCCGCACCGGAGCCTTGCTGTTAATGGCCATGGCCGTCTTCATCGCGCCGCTCGTGGAGGAAACGGTGTTCCGCGGTTATCTTTATCCTCTTTTCGCGGGCAAGTTCCTAGCCCTTGCCAAGGCTTTGGGTGTGGCTCCCTCTTCGGCGATTCGTTTTGGCACGGCGGCGGGAATTGTGCTTACCGGCACGCTGTTCGGGCTCTTGCACGGTACGCAACTCGGCTGGAACTGGCGTTTCGTCGCTCTGCTGACTTTGGCCGGAGTCATCTTCACTTTCGCTCGCGCCTGGACCGGTACGGTACTCGCCAGTTTCATGCTGCACCTCGGCTACAACTCCATGATTGCAGCCACATCGATCATCGCCACGAGGGGTTTTACGCATCTGCCTCCGGTCCACTGATCGATTCGTCTTCTCGCTCCTCCTTCGCTACAATAAATAAGTAACTCGGAACGATCTTGTAGAGGCGCAGCATGCTGTGCCCATCTCGGCAAGCTTTCAAATGTAAGATTCTGTTTTCGGATTCAAACTAAATGTACGTAGCCCAACCCATTCAATGGACCAACGAAGGCGTGCTCATGCTCGACCAGCGCCGCCTTCCCACCGAAGAGATCACTTACACCTACACCGACTACCGCGAAGTTGCCAAAGCCATCAAGGAAATGATTATCCGCGGCGCGCCCGCCATCGGCGTTGCCGCAGCCATGGGCGCGGCGCTGGGCGTTTTGCATTCGTCCGCGAAATCCGTCGACGCTCTCCGCGCGGAATTCATTGAAATCTGCTCCGTGCTTGCGAAAACCCGCCCCACCGCCGTCGACCTTTTCTGGGCGCTTGAACGCATGAAACGCCGCTTCGCCGAACTGACCGCGCAGACCTCCGACCTCGCGAAAATTAAACGGGAAATCGTAGAGGAAGCGCAGCTAGTCCACGTGGAAAAGAAAGCTACCGACGAAGCCATCGGCCGTTTCGGCGCGGAGTTCATGCCTCGCGAAGGCCAAGTCATGACGCAATGCAACGCCGGCGCGCTGGCTACCGGCGGCATCGGGACGGCGCTCGGCGTCATCCGCGTCGCCTTTGAGCAGGGAAGAAAGCTCCACGTTCTCGTCCCTGAAACGCGGCCCTATCTTCAAGGCGCGCGCCTAACCGCTTGGGAGCTTCACAAAGGCGGCATCCCGCTCACGCTCATCACCGACAACATGGTTGGCCACTTTTTGAAATCGGGAAAAGTCGGCGCTATCGTTACGGGCGCCGACCGCATCGCCGCCAACGGCGACACCGCTAACAAGATCGGCACCTATCAAATGGCGGTTCTCGCGAAGGAAAACAATGTTCCCTTCTACATCGCTGCGCCGGTCTCTACCTTCGATTTATCCATCCCTGACGGTGAGCACATTCCCATCGAAGAACGCTCCGCCGCCGAAGTCACGCATCTGCAAGGCGTGCGCATCGCGCCAGACGTCCACGCGGCGCATCCCGCCTTCGACGTGACCCCCGCCCGCTACATCGCCGCCATCTTCACCGAACGCGGCGTGGCGCGCGCTCCTTATACACAATCGCTTTCCGCGCTTGCATCTCCAGCGGAGTCCGTGGCTACGACCAAGTAACTTTCCTTTCGGATCGCTGTCATTGTGACGTAGCCACTTTCTCTTATTTCACCAAGCGCGTTTACGAGTGATGTATATCCGCGCCATATGACTAGTCTGTGGATTTGGCCGGCTGCACGTAATCGGCCTTCACGTCCACCTTGTACGCTTCGTCGTACTTGTCGTGGTGCCGCACCCACGCCATCCCATGCTTCAAGCCTTCTTCGTCGCGCCCTTTTGGAGTGAGGTCCAGCCAGTTGTACGCGCCGATGAGGATGTCCAGTCCTCGGCCGTAGCTGGAATATGTGTGGAAAATGTTTCCGGCAGCATCTTTATAGAATACGCTCGTGCCGGGCCGTTCCTCGCTCGGAAATTTCTGCATCGTGTAGTTGTAGTATGCCTCGCCACCTTTCTCCTGTTCCGCTTTTGTCTGCGACACCTGGTAGTCGCAATTGAAATCGCTGGCGTTCGACGACACCCAATGGAACCGCCATCCCATTCGCTTTTTGAACGCTTCGATCTGCGCCAGCGGTGCGCGCGAAACCACCGCCAGCCTCACGTCTCGCGCCGCAAGGTGCACCACGCTTCCATCGATATGATCCGAAATGAACGAGCAGCTCGGGCATCCCTCCTGCCATCCCGGACCGAACATGAAGTGGTACACAATCAGCTGGCTTTTCCCGCCGAAGAGATCGGCCAGCGTCTCCTTTCCCTTCGGCCCTTCGAACGTATAGGGCTTCTCAACTTTCTCCCACGGCATCTCTCGGCGCTGCCGGCTTATTTCGTCGCGGAGCCGCGTGAAGTCCTTCTCTTTCTTCAACAGCTCCTTTCGCGCCGTAAGCCATGCTGCCGACGACACGACTTTCGATTGATCCATAGCGCTCTTGGTCATGTGTGATTCTCCTTTTGTGATTTCCACTCGCGGAAAGTTAGAAAAGCTAAAATTCTTCAGCAGCCATCGCGCTCAGTGAACGCGGGAGGCAAACCTTGCCATATCCCGGCAAACTCCCGCGTTCACTCGCGTTTCACTGGAAAACGAAACCAGGTTCGATCGCACGCTTCAATTGCCGGCAGCTTTTGCCTTCGATGCTTGCACCGTCTCCTGCATCTGCGCGTACAACTTGCGCATCGCCTCGGTGGACCCGGGATTGTTCTTCTCGCGCCAAGCTTCCAGCCGCTTGCAGTGTTCTTCGAGGTTCGCGAGGAATTTCGGGTTGCTGAACATCGATCGCCATGGAGCGACCACCGGCTTCACCTGTTCCCACGCGACCCATTGCTCCCCGCTGTTTTCGAAGAAGAAGTCCTCGTCGATCAGTCCGCGGTTCACGATGCTCGCCACCATTTCCCAATAAGAGAACACCATGCGCATGTAGGCGTTTTCCTTGCTGCCGATTGGACAGATACGCAGCGCATCCTCCGTATTCTTCACGTGGAAATTAGCGGAGAACCATTCGCGTGCCTCGCGCAACTTGGGCTCGCGCCGGTCCTCGTACAGCCGCAACAACAAATTGGCTTGCTCGTTCGTTACTTCTCCCATGTTTCCTCCTTAGGATTTGACTTCTGAACGGATTCCTTTGTGGCGTTTTTCCCGCCGAGCTTGTTCATCACTACTGCCGTTAATCCTCCAGTCGACACCACGCTGGCGATCAGCAATGCCGCGCTCGCAATGCACCCTGGACACATAAAGTCTCTCCGTCCGCAGCAATCGTGCTCACCGCGAACGAGCTGCTTCCGCCCGCTTCCTCACGCCCGCATTCATATGCCCCCAACCCTGGACTACCCCTTTACGGTGGTCTTCTTGAATCAGTCCAAGCGCGGTGTGATGAAAGCTGATCAATGTTCCGCCGTCTTTCTCGCTTAAGCGGTATTGCACGTTGGAGACGACTGGATAAGACATAAACAATGGGCCGGTAAATTCCAGCAGCGTTGGCCGCTTGATCGCCTGCACGACTCCCCAGAAGTGGCCGTTGTTGTCGCCCAGGTCGCGGTACCACCGACCTCCGGGCCACGCTTCGAGCTTGAAGGGCATTGGATTGCCATCCGGCGTGTCATTGTGGGGCCCGAGTTGTTCGAGAAGCGCGGCAAACGTCGCCTCGAGTGGCGCGCGCACGTGGATTTCTTCCGTGACGTTCAGCGTCAAATCTTCAATTCTCGGTGCTGTCGCGATCATCTTTCCTCCTTGGATTGAACTGCCCATCTCCATTTTTTGACGGTTGGCTCTTGACTTCCGCGCGCTCCTTTATGCGGCTCAATTGATGCCGCCAGAAGCGCTCGAACATACCCGTCCATTCATGCAACGGCCGGATGGCCTCGGCGTTGGTCCCGTACAACATCCGCCGCCCGTCTCGCCGCACGTGGACCAGGCCCACATCCCGCAGCACGCGCAAGTGCTTCGACACCGACGGCTGCTCCAGCCCCAGCGAGTCCACAATCTCGCCCACCGGCCGTTCCTGCAGCGCCAGATAGTTCAGAATCTCCCGCCGCCGCGGCTCGGCCACCGCATTAAACGCATCCGAAGTCGTCGCCGCTCGTGCCATGAGTCGTACAATACATGCCGATATGGGAATATGTCAAGCCATTTTTCAACTCTTACTCACTTCCATTTTTAGTTCACGCCGGACGGATAACGAACACCATCCGCTCGCGGCGGCTGAAGAGCGCAAAAAACGCCAGGATCTGTTTCCACGGAAAGTATTTCTTGTTGAGGAGTCTCATACCGTGTTCGGCCTCGGTGCCGGACACGATCTCGGCCTGGGCGCCCACCCATTCACCCAGCACGTTGCCGCGCATGTCGCACGGGGCGATTTTCACGCGCGGATTATTTCGCATGCGTTTCACTTTTCCGGAAGCGCCGATCGTATAGATGTAGAGTTTTGCATCGCTGGAATCCAGACTCGCAGCCGGGTCCGCAGCAAACCACACCGGCGTCTTTACCCCCTCGCCGCTCTTCTTGAACGTCTCAAGGCACAGATACTTATGTCCGGCAAACGCTGCAAATCCCATCGCCTCGCTCCTGGTCGCTTCGCTGCGAGCCATTATCTCCCGGACACAAAAAATGGGACAGCCTTCTGGGCTGTCCCACGAATTCGAGTGCGCTATTTGTATGGCCGGCCGCCAATCGCGGCAGACTATTGTCTCGGAAAGTTCGGATCCGCCTTCACTTCCAGAATCTGCAACGTATGCCTCCGCGTATGGCCGGAAATCAGCATAATCCACTGATAACCGTCCAACGTGCCGATAGCGGGAACCGGATGGTCGAAGAGATGGTCGCGCAAGTCATCCTGAGTGGTCTTCACGTATTCGACGGCATGCGCGCGGCCGTCCAGAAAGAGCTTGACCGATTCCTCCGGTGGCATCACTCCATGTTTCAATGGGTCGATGGGCTCCGGGGCAGTCGCCTTGTGGGTGCGGTCTTGCATGAGCTTCACGATCAGCTCGTCCTTGCCTTTGGCGGCATCGCGCTTCTCTGGATTCGCCGGGGTTTTCATGATCCTTTCGCTGACGAGGCCAAAAATAAAGCCCTCCGACAGCGCGATGTGTTCGGCGCATTCCGCCACCGACCAGCGGTCTGGAGCGGCCTTGAAGTTCCATTGTGCGGGAGACAAACCCTTCGTGGCCTCCAGAAAGGCCTTCTTGGAGCCTTCCAGTTCAGCCACAGCGTGGTCCCGTTCTTCTTGCGTTAGCGTCTGAGTGCTATCCGCAGCCAGGAGTAAAGCGATTGCCAGAAAGATGCCTTTCATGGGTGCCCTCCGAGAAATCTATACGTACGGCGTTGCCCGATTGTATCGCACTACTTCGCGCGGACGTACGTCACATCTTCGGTAAAGGCGTCCTTCTGCTCTTTCTGGAACGTCCAAGTAGTCTTGAAATGATCGTTGTCGATAAACGTGTACACGGCGTGATGCATGTGGCCGTCGCCGGGAGTCTTCAGGTTCGTTGCGCTGATGAAATCGAAGGTAAGTGTTTTTGTTTCAGGAGCATACGTTCCGCGCATGGTGGGCTGATTTCCCGCCATACAATAATGCGTCAGCTTCACCTGATCGCCGTCCAGGTAATACAGGGTGATCATCTCCACGGGCTTGCCGTTGTCCACCATGTGGAATTTCTCCAGCACCGCCGTTCCCCCCGACGTCAGTTCCAGATCCAGCGTCGCCTCCTGCATGTTGGTTTTGTCCGTCTCCCAATGGCCCACCAGCGATTTCAGTTTTTCAAACGCCTCCGCCCCGCCAGTGGTCCCCGCATTCGAGGTAAACGCCGTCACTCCCAGTAGCAACCCCAATCCACCGATAATTCTCGTCAAGCCTCTCATCGTTCGTTCTCCTTTCAAGATAGGTTTTCCCGTCTTTGGAAAATAAACCATTTAGTATTCGACTGCTACCGCGCTGCCGCCGCCGTTTCCTTCACTCCGCCGAATTTCTGCGTCGCGAAGCCCACGATCGCGCCGAGCAACATTCCGGGCAGCATGATGTCCCAGAACAATGCCATCCCCGCATGCAAGACGACCAACAAACTGAGCACCGCTGCGATGGCGATGCCCGCGGCGATTCCCACCGTCATCGACCGCACTCGTTGCGAAAAGTATCCAATCGCGATCCCCGAAACCAACCCCTTCAGTAGCGAAAAGGTGATCACGCTGCCCATGAGGGGTCCTAGGGAGGGCTCCAGGAATCCGCTCAAGCCATCGAGCAGCCCCAGCGCGCCTCCCACGGCCAGACCTAGCATAGGCTTCGTAAAGCTCATCGATGGATTCCTCGCGCGAAGCGGCGTGCGAGCTGGCAGCGCTCTCACTTGGCGTTCGGATCCGGTTGCATCACGCCGAAAAGATTTCCTTCCGTATCCTGGCAATACGCGAAGTACCCCACCGTCGGGATCGGCGTTTTCGGCATAATCAGCTTTCCGCCCGCGCCCTGCACTGTTTTCACGGCGTCATCCACGGATTTCACGCCGATCGTGTTCGTCGTGGTTTTTACCTCAGTATTCTTCATCAGCCCGCCGTTGATTCCCGGCTCGCCGTCCGCGCCCGTGTTTACCATCCAGTATTCCATCGGGCCCGGCCACTTTTCGATTTTCCAGCCGAATGCTTTCTTGTAGAAAGCGGCCGCGCGTTCGGGGTTGTCTGCTGGTATTTCAAAATGTATGACTCGAGACATAGTTCTCCTCCTGATTTTACGAACAAACTTTTTGTGTTGCTTCCCCGTATTGTCTAGCGCGTCGCGGGCGCCGGCGCCCCGCCGTAGCGCTGCGTGGCATAGCCAACAATCATACCCACGATGCTGCCGGGCAAGATGATTTCGAAGTAGTAGCCATGCTGCATATAGGCTACGAGGAAGGCCAGCACGAAGCCCACGGCCACCCCGAAAAGAATTCCCAGCGGCACGGAATTCACCTTGCGGGCAAAAATGCCTGCGGCGACACCCGCGATCAGCCCCTTGACCGTGGACCCGACAATAATCCCCGCCAGTTGCACGCGGACGGCGGGCGTGAACCACGCCGTGGCCCCGTCAATCGCCCCCAGCAAGGCTCCGAGCAGAAGCCCCAGCAGCACTTTGTTCATCACGTCCCTCCGTTGCGATCTGCATTCTTTTCTAACGTTCTTTACAACGAGTCCCCGAAATCCTTTAGCCCTACCGATGCAGAAACAGCAAAATTAGGACCCTCATAGCTAAGTACGCCAGAATCAACAAGATAAAGAAGCGGTAGCGCCGGTAAAATCGCCCCACTTTTTCAAGAGCAGTCTCCCGGCGCGCTCCCACTGCCAGTCCATCGAGATAGCGCGAAATGTCCAGCGCCAGCTCTGGAACACTTGGGTAGCGGGTTGCAGGATCGCTCGCCGCCGCTTTTGCGCAGATCGCTTCGAGCGATTTATCGAGTTTTTTTTCGTTCCGGTCGTGCGCGTTTGTAGCGGAGCCGGTCAGCAGAAATCGCAACAGCGCCCCCAACGAATAAATATCGCTTCGCGCATCCAAATGCGCGACGTCACCACGCGCTTGCTCGGGCGACATGTAGCCCGGCGTCCCCATCACCGTTCCATGTCCAGTGATCACGGAAATTTCGGTTGCGCCGTTTACGCGTGCGGCCGGGACCATGCGTTCGATGACCGTCTCTTGGTAGTTCGCTTCGCGCGATGCTTCACCCATTCCGCCACTCAAGATTTTGGCCAGGCCCCAGTCCATCACGAGCACTTCGCCGAACGGACCAACCATGATGTTTGCCGGCTTCAAGTCGCGGTGCAGCACGCCGCGTGCATGGGCAAACGCCACAGCGTCGCAAATGCGCAAAAAAAGCCGCAAACGATCCGGAACCGATGGCACGCCTGCAATGTATTCATCCAGCCGTTGCCCCTCGACGAATTTCATGGTGTAGAACACGTGGCCATCCGCCAGCGTCCCCACGTCATGCACAGGCACGATCCCCGGATGTTCCAGACGGGCTAACACGTGCGCCTCGCGGACAAGCCGGCGGGCCATCTCGCCATCCGTGTCCGTCGCGTCCAGGACTTTCAGAGCCACCCGCCGCTTCAAATTCGCATCCTCGGCCGCGTACACCACACCCATGCCGCCACGCGCCACGCGCTCCAGCAATCGGTAGCGCGTGCCCTCCAAATCCGGCGTGTCGCTGCTCACGCCTGCTCGCAGACGTTCCAACGCTTTGTCCGAAAGAAACTTCATTCTGCCTGCCAGCCAAAAACCGTTCGCGCCTCGCGCTGGTACTCCTCTTCGCTTCCGGAAATCTCGCGCAAACTTTCGAGCGCGATCCTCCGGAATTCCCGCCGTGCCCAAGCCAGCGCATTGGTCACGTCCGTCACGGGGATTCCATATTCCTGCGCGAGTTGTTCATACGAAATATTGTCATTCCCTTCCAGGTCGTACGCTTCAAACAATCGAAAGGATCTTTCGCGTTCCCGTACTTCGCAAAGTTTTCGCAGCTCTTCCACCGCCACGGTGAAAAGAGTTCTGATCCATTCTTTTTCAAAGAATGCTTCCAGCGACTCGGGTGATGGAATCGCCGATGCATCGATCACCGCCGCGCCCAATTCATTTTCAGCGCCGGCGAAATCCAGAGCCAAGTGTATTGAATGGCCGCCGCGCTTCTGTCTTCGCGCCGCTTTTTCGGTGTTCATCACGAAACTATCCACGCATAGGCGCAAATACGTGCGCAGTCTGCTCTTCGACGGATCGAATTTATCGAGGAGTTCCCGGTCCAAGAGCTCGGCAAAAAACCCCTGCGTCAAATCCTGCGCATCTTCCGGCGGCCGGTTCCAGCGTAGGCGCACGTACTTGTAGACTGGCCGCCAGTATGCCGCGCAAAGCGCCTCGATAGCTCTGTCCCGCTCTTCTGCGTCGATGCTCCGCACCGCATCAATCACCGACCTTCGCGTCTGGGGGAATCGGTCTCCGGCCTCTCTTTTGCGCGCATCATCTACCACGATGTCCTCCAGAGGCACAGCCCGCCTTGCCCCTTCTCAATCCGCCGATTGTATTAAGTCTTTCTATTCGATGGGAGGAGTCTATGCACGCGGACAGGCAACTGACAAGCGGGGATTATTCGTACCGCAAGGCCTCGACGGGATCCAGTCGCGCCGCCTTCCAGGCTGGATAAACTCCAAAAACGATTCCGATCATCGCGCACATGAGCAGCGCCGTAACAATCCAGAAGAACGATAAGACCGCCGGCAAATGCGCGCCATAAAGCATGACCAACGAAATTCCGGATCCCAGCATCACGCCAATGACGCCGCCGACAGCGCTTAGCGTCACCGCTTCAATCAAAAACTGCGCCAGAATATTGCTGCGCTTCGCGCCGATAGCCTTGCGCACGCCGATCTCCCGCGTACGCTCCGTCACCGAGACCAGCATGATGTTCATCACGCCGATGCCGCCGACAAGCAATCCCACTGAGGCCACGGCGAACATCAGAATGAAAATCAAGCTGCTGATCTTGTTCCACAAATCCAGAAAATAGTCTGAAGTGAACAACGCGAAATCATCCGGTTTTTGGTTCGAAAGCCGCCGCTTCCTGCGCAGCAGTTCGCGCGTTTCTTCCACCGCTTCGCTGACCTTGTCCGGATTGCTGGCCTTGATGAAAAGGACGTAGTCCCTGTTATTCGGATAAAGCTTGCGCAAGGTAGTGACAGGCATGATGGCGATGTTGTCTTCGGGATTTGAGCCGCCGGAGATGCCCTGGCGGCGTTTTTCAAATGTCCCAATGACGTCGAAAAGTTGCCCGTCGATGGTCACTTCTTTGCCGATGCTGTCTTCTGGAGACTCCGGGAAGAGCGTTCTCACCGTGTCGTATCCCAGCAGTGTGACTGGCGAGTGATGTTCGGTATCCGTCTCGTTGAATGGCCGGCCATACTGCACCTTTAGATCGAAGATCTGGCTGATCGAAGGAGTATTGCCCTGCAGGATCACGTTTTTTGCGCGATTAGCGCCGCGGCTGACGTCCGCGGTCCCCGATCCGAAGTGCGGCTCAAAGATACGCATGGATGGAGCAGCGGCAGCCACGTGCGGAAGCCGCGCGATGTCCTCCGCCCACTCTGCCTGCAGTTCTTTGCGGTTGAACCATTCGCTGGGCGGCCGGGAGAGTGAAGCCCATGGAAAACGGTAGGCGATAATGGTGTCCGAGCCCAGCTCCCGGATGCCGCCCAGAACATTTTCATTCAGCCCGTTGATCACTGAGCTGACGGTGATCACCGTCGTGATGCCGATCACGATTCCCAGAATCGTCAGCGCCGATCGCAGTGGGTTTCTCCGCAGCGTGTCCAGCGCCAGCAACACCTCTTCGCTAAACCGAAGGGCGCTCTCTTTTCCCCTTTGCGCGCGGAGCGGCAGCGTTGCACCTTGCGGAATTGTTTTATCGAGCGTTGCCATCGCTTTGTTTTCTTTACTCTGACCTCAGCGCTTCCACAGGATCGAGCTTTGCGGCCTTCGACGCCGGATACGTGCCGAAAAACAGCCCTACGCTCAGCGCCACGATTAGCCCGCCCATCACCGACCATAGCTGTACGGAACTCGGCAGGGGCGATACCCAGGAGACCAACTGCGCCACCAGCACGCCAAAGAGTACTCCCAATGCGCCGCCGATGACCGAAATGGTCGAAGATTCAATCAGGAACTGCCGCAAGATATCTGATCGCCGCGCTCCCATCGCCTTGCGCACGCCGATCTCCCGGGTGCGCTCCGTCACAGAGACGAGCATGATATTCATGATCACGATTCCGCCGACCACCAGCGAAATTGAGGCAATGGCAATAGTCACCACGAAGAATGTTCCGCTGATGTCTTTCCAAAGCGAAAGAAACGAATCGCTGGTCTCAATCGCGAAATCGTCTTTGGCCTTGTACGCCAGGTGGTGACGCCCGCGCATGATCTGCCGCACTTCATTGGTGGTCACTTCCATTTTCGCGGCCGAGCCGGCGCGGCAAGTCACGCGCAGCGAATCGGTCTGCGTTCCATACTCTTTTTTGTACCGGCTCAGCGGCAGGATGATCCAATTGTCCAGCGAAGTTCCCAGCGACGTGCCTTGTTTCGTTCCGACGCCGATCACCTCGCAGGGTACGTTGTTCCATCGGATTTCTTTTCCTAGCGGATCTACTCCCGGGAGCAGGTTCTCCACCAGATCGTTTCCGATCACGCAAACGGAGGCCGCCTCCCGCAAGTCGGTATCAGTAATGTGGCGGCCCGCCACTAGATCCACGTCGTACAAACCCGCCATCTGCGGCGTCCAAGCGCGCAGATTGGTATCCTTCACCGAATTCAGCCCGCTTTTTGTTTCGATTCGTCCGCCGAGTGACGCCCCCACTTCCTTGCAATTCTGGCAAAGGTCGCGGATCGCTTCGTAGTCCTCGTAGGTGACGCGCTTGCGCTTTTGAAATTCAAGGAAGTCGTCGACGTTGGTGATGATCGAAGGCTGCTTCGACAAGCCAAACACATCAGCGCCCAGCCGGAAAACTCTCGTGGCTACATATTTGTTCGCGCCGTTGATGAGGCTTACCACAGCGATCACGGAGGCCACGCCGATGACCACACCGAGAAGCGTTAGCACGCTGCGCAGCTTGTGCGCCCACAGACTGGACGTAGCGATAGCCACAGACTCCGAGAAATTCATCGTGGACGCACGTGCCATGGAAAACCGGACCTTCCGGGAGTTGCCTCATCCTAACATACGCGCGGGAATGTGCCTGAGTTACCTGACGGGATGCATGACAGGGTGTTTGCCATGCTTCTAATAGACAGAAAACAAGCAACTTAACGTGGATCGACCGGCCTGGCCACCCTTATGCGGCGCTGCGGGAACTGAGTTCCCACTCAAAAGAAAAACGGCGGAGGGCAAGTTCACCCTCCGCCGCTTCGGTTTCAGTTTTGTTGTTGCAGTCCGTTAGAACGTCAGCTTCAGGCCCCACTCTACCACGCGCGGCGAGCCCAGGCTGAATACGCCCGTTCCGACGCCCACGCGCTGAGCGGTCTGGTTCGTGTAGGTGGTTCCATTCAAGCTGCCGGGTTGCCCGTTCAAAATGCCGCTGATCATGGTTTGCGGCAGATCGAAGTTAGCAAAGTTGAATACGTTGAAGAAGGAGACTCCGGGTTCGATCGTCACTCGCTCTTTGAACTTGTAAACCCAGCTGAGTTTCAAGTCAAAGGCCCGCAGACCGTAGGTGGATACCTGTCCGGTAGGCGGCAAGGAGATGAACGGGGAAACTCCGCCAAAACCATTGGTTTGGAGTTGAGCCAAAGTGAATAGGCCGTTCTGGATTAATTGCTGCCCGGCGGGAGTCGCTTGGTTCGCAATGGTCGTGTTGTAATTGTTGAGGAAGTTTGTCAGGCCGCTTATTCCTTGGATGCTGCGCCCGAACGAGCCGATGGTTGTGCCCGGGAGAGGATCATTGGCCGTGCCCGCGTCAATGGCGCCGCTCCCGTTGTAGTCCGTGCGGAAGATTTCGCCCGCGCTTCCCGATTCGAAGGAGTATAGCGTGGCTGGCAGCGGAGAGTAGAAGTGGCCTACGAATCCGATCCGGAAGTTGCCGGGAGTTTCGACGACGCCGCCGAAGGAGAGCTGGTTCTTGCGATCCAGCGACCCGGGTCCAAAATAGTGCGCCGGATTGGCAAAGTCCAACGCGTTGGCGACAAAGTCTTGATCGTTGGCGGCAATCTGGGTGCCAGTGCCGACTTGACCGCCATCGTCTTTGAACGACGACAGCGAGTAGGAGACTTGCAGGCTCACGTTTTTCATTCCAGGTGCCGGATGCGCGACGTTCTGCGTGTACTTGATCTGCAGACCGTCATACGTTGAGCGCCCGATCGGCTCTTGCACCGGGAATGCAGGGGAATTGGGATTGATGCCGCCGAAAGCGCATTGGAAGCCGGTAGTCGCAGCGTCGCAAATACTTACGCCCGCATCCGTTGGAGTACCCAGACCATTGATCGCGAAGTCCGAGATGGTCGCTGGGCGCGGAGTATAGCCTGCCTGGTTTGTACTATCGGGGTTGTTCGGGCAGTTCTGGAGCGCTTGATTAATACTCGCCGCGCCGCAGAGGCCCAGCGTCCTGGTAATTGCGGCTTTTGCGGCCGTCGCATTGAAGTAGCGGACATCGCCGACGTGGTTAATGTCATAGCCGAGTTCGTAGTGCGATCCAACGTTGCGGACGAAGTCAGCGCTGAACACGCCGCCCTTCCAAAGCTCGCGCTGGAAACCGATATTGATCTGCAATGCGCGCGGGCTCCGGTAATCCGGGCCGAAAAAGCCGGTGGGGATGTTCGTTGTGCCGCCCTTCAAGAGGGATGGGAGATAGCTGGGGTTGGGCAGTATGGCGTTTGCAGGGAAGGAAGCCTGAAAAGCCTTCTGGAAGGCCACGATGGCGGGCGCGGCGACGCTGATGGCGTCGGAACCGCAGACCCCAGCGGCCAATTGATGCACCGTGCCGTCCCCAAAGCTAACTGATTGGGGCGCCCCTTGTGCGCAGGCCGCCGGAAAGGAGAGGAAGCCACCGGCGGGTATTCGTAGCGGCCTGTCGAAGAGAACATTGTTGTAAATCACGTTTTCGTAGTACAAGCCAACGCCCGAGCGAATTACCGTTTTCCCGTTCTTGAAGGGATCCCAAGCAATGCCCAGTTGCGGCGCAAAATTCAAGTTTGGTTGCTTTACGCGGTTGCCAAAACCGGGAAAGAATGAGTTCACCACGCCGGAGAAATTGGGATCGTTAAGGTCGCTGTCCGTGCGGCCAGTGTCGCGATCGTAGCGGAGACCGGCGTTGACCGTCAGGTTGGACTTCACCTTCCAGCTGTCGCCGATATAGAGACCCACCCGATTGTCGGGGCCAAGTCCGCCGAACGGGAAGCCGAACGCCGGCTTTTCAGTGGAGAAACCCAGTCCGTTGCCGATGATGGCGGTTTGCACCGTGTAATTCAGCGGATTCGTGGGATCCAGGCCGGGAGCAGCCAAGCCGCTCAGGGAACCGCTATTGATCAGCAGCGGGTTGATCGAGAAAAACTTTGCGAAGCCTCCGCCCTGAATGTGGTTGATGGAACCGCCATAACGAATGATGTGGTTGCGGAAGACCTTGCTGCCATCGTATTTGAAGTCGCGATCGCTTTGCGGAGTGGTTTGCGGCGCCAGCGTGCTGGGGCCGGCGTTGAGCGCCCCGACCGCCAGGCTTGCGCCCAAAGTGGCGAAAGGCAAGCCGCTGGTCAGCGTCGCGTCAAGAATCTGGTTTTGGAACTTCAGGTATTCGAACCGGAAACTGTTCGTGAAGGAGCCGATATTCCAATCGGCGCCGCCGACGTGCGTTCGCGTGTAATCCTTATTGAGGTAGGGGTTCAGTCCCACGGTCTGAAACTCGGAAACCGCGTAGTTGTTGAAGTACGTGAAGCGGTAGAAGAGCTTCAAATTCTGCGTTGCAACGTAGTCGATCTTGCCAAGCAGATCATTTTCTTTGAAGGGAGAATTGAACCCTGTTCCCAGCGCCTGGAATGGCGCAGACAAGGCAAGGGGAGCGAACAGGTGTTGAATCGTGTGCTCCGCGTCGCCGAAGAAGAACAACTTATCCTTGATCACCGGTCCCCCGAGATTTCCCCCCACTTGATTGCGCTCAAAGGGCGGACCATTCTGCTGAGTCACCGGACGCGGCAAAGCTGCGGCCGTGGCGTCGTCACGCAGATAGCCGAAAGCCTGGCCGTGGAGGTCGTTACTCCCGGAACGGGTGACCACGTTTACCGAACCGGAGGAAGTGATGTCGTTCGAAAGATCCAGCGAGGACTGGCTGAGCTGGAACTCTTGCAACGCGCTGGCGGGAATGTTCGTCGTCGTGGTGCCGACCGTTTCGTCGCTGATATCGACGCCATCCACGTTGATGCGCGCTGTCCGGCCAAATCGTCCGCCGAACGAGATGGAAGAATAGCCGACTTTGGTCGGGTCAAAATTCTGGCCGTCTTGAATTTGCACGCCGGGTTCAAGCTGCGCGAGGTCCAGGAAGTTTCGGCCGTTGATGGGAAGCTGTTCGATCTGCTGCGTGGTAAGCACGCCGGAAACAATGGCTTGGTCCGTATTGACCGACACGGCGGAAGATTCCACGGTCACAACCGTGGTGGACTCACCGATCTCCAGCGTCACGGTTCCAGCGGAAATAAGCCCCACCTGCACGGTGATTTTCTTTTCCACGGTCTTGAAGCCCGGAGCCTCAACTCTCACGACATATTCGCCGGGAATCAGCGATCCCAAATTATATTCGCCGGATTCCGTTACCGAAGGCGTGGCGCGCTGCCCCGTGGCTTTGGACGTGACGATAATTTTAGCCCCCGGAATGGTGGCGCCCTTGGGGTCCAAAATGGTGCCTTGAATGCTGCCTGTGGAGATGGTGGCTTGCGCGTTAGCGCCCGCCGGCATGGCGATGCACGCAAGCGTAATCGCCAGGGTGAACGCGATACAGGCCAGCCAGCTTCTCGATGCTTGAAGAAAATTCATACTGCCTCCAGCTTTCTTAAGAGTAAAAAATGTCGAGGGCCTCAGCCGCGCCGCGCGCTCTGCGATTCCGTTCCGCTTGCGCCTTCGCGATGCGGCGTTTCCCAGCGGAATGTCCTCAAGCGCCCCGGCGGGTGAGCGGCACAGTCGCATGTGGTTCGCCCAGCCCCTTAACTTATCCAGCTCAAAATGCAATCCGCTGGCCAGGCGGAGCGCGCCGCTAAGTCTTTTGCGCCCTTCACGGTTTATGGAAAATAAATCTCAACTTAATCTTGTTTTATTTGGGTATCTGCATACCTTCCAGAAAGCTGAACGATTTGCGGGGATGGATTGACTGGCAGTACAGGCGGAATACACCCGGAATACACCCGGAATACACCCAGCCACGAGAAAGCCAAATGCAGTTTTTAGGCGCTAGGAATTGGGCAGCAGGAGAAAACGTGGCGGATTGTGAGGCTATCTGTTGCGGCTCAATTACGTACAAAAATATAAACGGCGGGGAGCAATTTGCTCCCCGCCGTTTTGGTTAGAGGTTGGCTCGATAGTTAGAAGGACAGTTTCAGTCCGAACTCGAACACGCGAGGTGAACCCAGGCTGTAAACGCCCGTGCCCACACCGACGCGCTGCGCGGTCTGTCCGGCATAAGTAGTGCCGTTCAAGCTGCCCTGCTGAGTGTTCAACACACCACTGATCAGCGTGTTTGCCGAGTCGAAGTTGGCAAAGTTGAAGGCGTTGAACAACGAGACGCTGGGTTCCACGCTCAAGCGTTCCTTGAACTTGTGGACATAGCTGAACTTCAGGTCCATGGCGCGCAGTCCATAGGTTGAGACCTGACCCGTCGGAGGAAGGGCGATGGCTTGCGCAACGCCACCGAACCCCGCGGTCTGTAGCTGTTGCAGGGAAAACAGGCCGCTGTTGATGAGCGCTTGTCCGGCTGGTGTCGCCTGGTTGGCAACCGTCAGATTGTAGTTGTTAAGTGTGTTTACGAGGCCGTTCACACCCCGGATGCTGCTCCCGAACGCTCCAATCGTCGTGTTCGGCAATGGATCGCCAGTCGTGCCGTCGCCCGTGAAGTCCGAGCGGTAGATTTCGCCCGGGGCGCCCGTCGTGACGGAGTACAAAGTGACGGGCAGCGGAGAGTAGAAGTGGCCGACGAACCCGAAGCGGAAACCGCCCGGGAAATCCATCACGCCACCCAACGAGAACTGGTTCTTGCGGTTGAGGCCGGCGGGTCCAAAATAATGTTGCGGGTTCGCATTGTCCAAGGCGTTGTTCACGAAGTCCTGGTCGCTGGCGGAAATCTGCGAGCCTGTTCCTACTTGTCCGCCGTCCGCGCTGAAGTTCGACAGCGAGTAGGCGATCTGCAGGCTTAGGTTTTTGAGTCCGGTCACGGGATGAGCTACGTTCTGCACGTACTTGACCTGCAGACCGTTGTACACCGCACGGCCGATGGGCTCCTGGACCGCGAACGCGGGCGAGTTCGGATTGACTCCGCCAAACGCACACTGGAAACCCGTGGTTGCCGCGTCGCAGATGCTGACGCCTGCATCCGTGGGAGTGCCCAGACCGTTACCTGCATAGGTCGAGATGGTGGCTCCCGCTGCGATCGCGCAGTTGATGTTTGCAGTGAGAGCGGGGCCCGGCCCGGCGTCCGTTCCTGCGCCGCAGCCAGCGGCCTTGTTCGTCCGGTTGATGGCTGCAAGCGCCGCGGTTCCGTTGAAGTACCGCACATCGCCCACGTGGTTGACGTCATATCCGAGAGCGTAATGTGTGGCTACGTTCCGAACGTAATCGGCGCTGAGTACACCGCCCTTCCAAAGTTCGCGCTGGAAGCCGAAGTTCATCTGCAGCGAGCGCGGGCTCTGGTAATCCGGACCGAAGAAACCGGTCGGGATGGCATTTGTTCCGCCCGCGAGCAAACTCGGCAGGAAATTCGGATTATTAGTGGTGGTACCAGCGGGGAAGGAAGCCTGGTAGTTCTTCTGGAATTGCACGATCGCTGGTGCCGCCGCACCAATCGCTTCTGTGCAAGCATTGGGATCGATCGAGGAGACCTTCTGGGTTGTCCCGTCGCCGAAGCTTACGGGCTCGGCGGTTCCGAAGAAGCAAGGAACCGCGGTCGAGAGAAACCCACCCTTAGCCAAACGAAGCGGGCGGTCAAATAGAACGCTGTTGTAAATCACGTTTTCAAAATAGATGCCGATACCGGCGCGAATGGCAGTTTTTCCGTTTTTGAACGGATCCCAAGCGACACCAAGTTGTGGAGCAAAGTTATGGTTCGGCTGTTGCACGGGATTTCCGAAGCCCGGAAAGAAGGCATTGACGGCGCTGGCGAAGTTGGGATCGTTCAGATCGCTATCCGTGCGTCCGGTGTCGCGGTCGTAACGAAGGCCAACTGAAATCGTCACGTTGGGTTTGATCTTCCAGGTATCCCCAACATACAGACCGACGCGGTTGTCCGGTCCAAGTCCTCCGAAGGGGAAGCCGAATGCCGGCTTTTCCGTTGAGAAACCCAGGCCGTTGCCGATGATCGCTTCCTGGATGGGATAGTTGAGCGGATTCGCTTCTCCCCCAGGTCCGAACGGATTGCCCATGGCCGTGGCCACCGACCCGGAATCTCCAATATTGATGAGGAGCGGGTTGATGGAGAAGAACTTCGCAAAGCCACCACCCTGGATGTGGTTGATGGAAGCCCCAAAACGGATAATGTGCTTCCCCCAGAGTTTGCTCCCGTCGTACTTAAATTCGCGGTTGCTCTGCGGTGTCGTCTGCGGCGCCAGGAAGCTGGGGCCGGCATTCAAGCTGCCAACGAGCAAGCTCGCACCCAGCGTGGAAAACGGCAGACCACTCTGGAGCGTGGCGTCCAGAATCTGGTTCTGGAACTTTAAGTATTGGAAGCGGAAACTGTGTGTCCAGGATCCCATCGTATAATCCGCGCCGACCAAGTGCGTGCGGGTGTAGTCCTTATTTAGGTAGGGATTCAATCCGACGGATTGAAATTCCGAAACGGCAAAATTGTCGAAGTAATCGAAGCGATAGAAAAACTTCAGGTTGGACGTGGCAACGTAATCCACCTTCCCCAACAGATCGGTCTCCTTGAATGGCGAATTGAAGGAAGTGCCGTCTGCGGTGAAGGGTTCCGACAACGCCAGTGGCGCAGCGAGGTGCTGAATGGTGCGCTCTGCGTCCATGTAGAAGAACAACTTGTCCTTCATGATGGGGATAGGTCCGCCAAAATCTCCCCCAAATTGACTGCGCTGGAAGGGGTCAACCGGAGATCCGGGTGCACGGGGCAAGGCTGCCGCAGCGCGGCTGTCGCGCAAAAAGCCGAAGGCTTGTCCGTGAAAAGTCGTGGTTCCGGACTTCGTGAGCACGTTTACAGAGCCCGAAGAGGTGATGTCATTCGAAAGGTCCAGCGAAGACGAGCTGATCTGGAATTCTTGCAAGGCGCTGGAAGGAATGTTCGTGGTGGTGGTGCCGACGGTCTCGTCGCTGACGTCCACGCCGTCCACGTTGATGCGCGCCGTGCGGCCGAAGCGGCTGCCAAAGGAGATCGACGAGTAGCCGACCTTTGTCGGATCGAAGTTGTTGCCGTCCTGGATTTGTACACCGGGCTCGAGCTGTGCAAGGTCCAGGAAGTTGCGGCCGTTGATAGGCAGTTGCTCGATCTGCTGGGTGGTAAGAACACCCGAGATGACCGCCTGGTCCGTATTCACCTGCACGTTCGAGCCTTCCACGGTGATGATCGTGGAGGATTCCCCGAGTTCGAGCGTCACGTTCCCGGAGGTAACCGTACCGACCTGCACAACCACGGTGCGTTCCACCGTCTTGAAGCCAGGCGCCTCAATGCGTAGGACGAATACGCCTGGAGTTAATGCCGCTGCGCTGAAGTCGCCGCTCCCAGAAACCGTTGGAGTCGTCTTGGCCCCGGTATCTTTCGAGGTCAACGTGATTTTTGCAGACGTTACCGCCTCGCCCTTGGGATCCAGGATCGTTCCCTGAATGCTTCCGGTCGAGATAGTGGCTTGCGCGTGAGCCGCAGGTACCATTACCAGGCTCATCCCGGTCACAATGCCCAGGGCCGCGACAAGCGCGAACAACCATGTCATTTTGCGCATAGAACGCATTGCTCCTCCATTTTCGAGTTCACATCTGGATATAACTTCTGGATATAAATCGAGAACTAGCCGTTCGCCCCCGCGAACCACCCACCACTTGTTGCAAATTCTCTTCGCGGAAACGTGCGTCACCCCGAATCAAGAGCTAGGAACCCCCAACCACCCGAGGAAGAAACCTTCAAATGACGCTTAGGCAGGATTGAGCAATGCAATAAATTGGCCAAGCCTTTTGCTAAATAATATGTCTATTTTCTGTGGATTACAGATGGAGAGAAAATCTGAATGCTAAATCCTATATCAGTTTCGGAATGGATATACATAATTCTGTATTGTTCCAAAGAATCTAAAGAATTTGTCTCTTTTCACTAAAGCTCAGGCAGGCGACTTTCTTAATTCGGGTCTGGAAGGAGGGGGTTCTTGAGTGTTACAAAACTACCCAACGACAAGAGCTAGTGGCGGATACGTTCGGCCAGGGCCCTGGCTCTCTGCCGGGCAATCTCAACGAACCGTGAATCTCCTGCAATTTGGTCGAGTATCTCAAGAGCCCGCCGCGGTTCTGGCAACAGGTTGCGGTTAAAGTCCGTCTCGAACTGCAGGAGAGCGTCGTTGATCCCCAGTCGGTCGTACCTCATACGCCGCTCCAGCAACGTCAGCAGCTCTTGCTGGCGCGCCAGCCCTTCAAAAACCTGCAGCAACTGGTTGGCCGCCGAGTTAAGCGTGTAATTGAACTTGGTTTCATGCGCTTCCGATCCCTGCTCCCAGCGAAACGTTTTTTCGCCCAGGTTCGCGATTTTCCGGTGCACGTCCAAATCCTGCCCTTGGAAACGGTTCAATTGCGCTGCCAATTCGAACATCTTGGTTCGCAACGCGCTGCTCACCTCGAACGCCGATGCGCCCGGATCTTCATCGAGCTGCCGGATTTCGTACGTCGCCGCATCGGCATCGTCGCGCACGACGATCTCAATGAATTCTGGCGTGCTTGACTTGAATACCCTGCGAAACGTGAGTTTGGCGCCAGAACCAGAAGGGGTGGGAGCGGAAAGTGATGCCGAGGTGACGCCAGCCCCCAATCCCGCCCACAACAACGGGCAAGCCACACTGACCAATATAAGAAAGCGCCGGGTGAAATTTTTCATCGTGTCGATACGATGCGCGGCAGTCCGTCGGACGTTGCGCCACGACGTGCTCTGTTTGCTGGCTCAATGCGCACTGCTCTCGGCTTCAGCAGCGCGCGCGAATCCGGCAGCCCGAATCGTGTCCGCGCGCGTTCCGCTTGTAAATGACACAACGCCACGGCCAGCGCGTCCGCGGCATCCGCCGGCTCTGGCAACTCGTTCATGGACAGCAACGCCCGCACCATCAATTGCATTTGCTTCTTGTCCGCATGCCCGTGGCCGGCCACCGAGGCCTTCACTTCGCGCGGCGCGTAACTATGCACCGTCACTCCGTGCTGCGCCGCCGCCAGCAGCACCACCCCGCGCACTTCTGCCAGCCGCAGCGCCGTCCTCATATTCAACGCAGTGAACACACTCTCCACCGCCATCGCGTCCGGCGCGAACTCTTCAATCAACCGGCACAACAGCGCGTGCACATCCTGCAGCGCAGCCCCGCCGCATTCGTTCCGGCCCTTCCTTGCGACGCGCAGTGCACCATAATGCAGCATGCGGCAGCGCCGTCCGTCGCTTTCGACGATGCCGTAACCCGTCGGCCCCGCTGCCGCCGGGTCCACTCCCAGGACGCGCAACCACTTTTTCTTCCCGCCCGTGATTTCAGTTCCGATCATCGCGACAAGTCTACGGCCTTCCCTGCATCCTCGCCACAGATTTATATGGCATCTTCGCGTCAAAAACAAAACGGCCATGCGCGCTCCCGCACCATGGCCGCCTTCACTGTTTAAATTGTATGGGACTTCAGTTCGCGCCGACCGCTGCCTGAATCTCAGACTCGTCAATGTCGAAGTTGGCGTAGACGTGCTGCACGTCGTCGTGCTCTTCGAGCGCTTCTACCAGCCGCACCATTTGCGTCGCTTGCGCGCCCGTCAACTTGATGTAGTTCTGTGGCACCATCGCGATCTCCGCGGATTCTGGCGTGATCCCGGCTTTCACCAGCGCTTCCTTCACCGTTTCCAGCGCCTCCGGGGGCGTGACGATGTACCAGGACGAGCCATCGTCCTTCATATCCTCCGCGCCCGCTTCCAGCACCAGGTCCAGCATCTTGTCTTCGCTCGCGGCTTCCTTCGGCACGGAAATCTCTCCCTTGCGGCTGAACATCCATCCTACCGCTCCAGCCTCTGCCAGGTTCCCACCGTTCTTGCTCATTAGATGTCGGAATTCACCCACCACGCGGTTGCGGTTGGTCGTCACCACCTGGATTAGCATGCCCACGCCGCCGGGGCCGTATCCTTCGAATGTTGCCTCTTCGTACTGCTCGCCCTCGAGTTGTCCCGTGCCGCGCAGGATGGCGCGCTCGACGTTGTCGTTGGGCATGTTGGCGCCCTTAGCCGCCAAAATCGCGGTGCGCAAGCGCGGATTCGAGTTCGGGTCGCCTCCGCCGATACGAGCGGCAATGCTGATTTCTCGGATGATCCGCGTGAAGACGCGGCCACGCTTCGCGTCCGTCGCGCCCTTCTTATGCTTGATCGTGGCCCATTTTGAATGCCCGGACATGACACATCCTCTTCTGCTCTGCGCGATCCCGAACCTGTCGGGATCCACATTGGGTGAAATTTTGCGCCGCTTCGCGGTCGCACTCGATTGAAAACCGCACTGCGGGGCTCGTGTGGAGACTTTCGGTGAACCGCAAACCCCTGCGGAACCGGGTTAGTTTAGCACAGCACCCCCGCCCGCGAAACGGGTTATACTCGCCTCCGGGGCCTCTCCTTGCGCTTGCTAGACTTCCGCATTTCCGTGGCGTGCCGCGAAAAAATGGGCGGTTTCTGCCATGTCTGACCGTAAATACCGCGTTCTTGCCGTCGCCTCTCATCCCGTTCAGTACATGTCGCCAATATTTCGACGGCTGGCGGCACGCGAGGACCTCGATCTTCATGTCGCCTACTGCAGCTTGCGAGGCGCGGAAGCTGCTCTCGATCCGGATTTTGGCGCCACCGTGCAGTGGGACGTTCCCCTTCTTGATGGTTACGCATGGTCTCACGTGCCCAACCGCGGCTCGGGCGCGGATTCGTTCTTCGGCCTGCGCAACCCTGCCATCTGGAAACTCATTCGCGAAGGAAAGTACGACGCGGTCCTCTGCTTCACGGGTTATGTTTTCACCACATTCTGGATCGCTTTCTTCGCCGCAAAACTTTCGCGCACGGCTTTTCTGTTTGGCACGGACGCGACCACGCTTGCTCCGCGCGACACCCGCGCCTGGAAAGTCTCTCTCAAGAAAATTCTTTGGCCCCGCCTCTTTCGCCTTGCGGACCAGGTTATCGTGCCGTCTTCCGGGTCGCGCGAACTCATGCTTTCCCTCGGTTTGCCGCCGGAACGCGTGACGCTCACTCCCTATTGCGTGGACAACGATTGGTGGACGCAGCAATCGGCAGGGATCGATCGCCACGCGGTGCGCGCGTCCTGGGGAGTCTCCGCCAGCGACTCCGTCATTCTTTTTTGCGCCAAGCTGCAACCGTGGAAACGTCCCCTCGACTTGCTTCGCGCCTTCGCGAAAGCAAACTTGCCAGGTGCGTTTCTCGTTTTCGCGGGCGAGGGCCCACTGCGCGGGCAACTCGAATCCGAGGCCGTGAACCTCGGGATTGCGAATCGCGTCCGCTTTCTCGGCTTCGTCAATCAATCTCAGCTTCCTGCCGTATATACTTCCGCCGACTTGATGGTTCTTCCCTCCGAGTACGAGCCCTTCGCTGTCGTCGTAAATGAAGCCATGTGTTGTGGCTGCCCGGTCATCGTCAGCGACCACGTTGGCGCCGCGCGTGATCTCGTCGCGCCGGTTCGGCCGTCATTTATCTATCCCTGTGGAGACGTGGCCGCACTCACCACAACTTTGCAATCCGCGATCGGCGACCACGCGCTTCTCGAACCTCTCCGCCGCGCCGTTGTCGCGCACATGCAAACCTGGTCGCCCGCGCAAAACATCGCGGATACTATGGACGCCATTCGCATCGCTGTGTCTCGATTCGATCGCCGCACTCCTCAGTCAGTGCCTGACTCCGCTGCCGCACACGCCCCTTCCGCTACTTCGCAGAAACTTCACGAATGAAGCTGCTGCTCTATTCCCACTTCTTCGCGCCCAGCGTGGGTGGCGTCGAGTCCATAGTTCTTTTGATCGCATCGGGCCTCGCCGGGCTTCGCACCGCAGCGGGCCCGCCCGAATTTGAGGTCACTCTCGTCACGCGAACGTCCGCCGCAGATTTCGACGCTCGCTCGCTTCCTTTCAAAGTTGTGCGGCACCCGAGTCTCATTAGGCTTTTGCGACTCATTCGTTCCTCGGACGTGGTCCACGTCGCCGGGCCAGCTCTCGCTCCTCTTATCCTCAGCTTTCTTGCTGGAAAACCCGCCACGATCGAACATCACGGTTACCAGGCAATTTGTCTCAACGGACTTCTGGTGCATCAGCCTGACCGTCAAATCTGCCCGGGCCATTTCCAGGCAGGGCGATACGCGGAATGCATTCGATGCCAGGCCTCCGAATCGTCCTGGATTCGCAGCTGTATGAATTTGTTCACCATGTTTCCCAGAAACTTTCTCGTTCGCCGCGCCGCCGCGAATATTGCCGTTACGCAACACGTTTTGGAGCGTCAAGCGTTGCCGCATTCAGTCGTCATTCTTCATGGGATCGCGGACACAACGACGGAGCTTCCGCCCGCGCCGTCTGTCCGTGATTCTCAAAGAATTACTTTTGGCTACGCCGGCCGATTCGTATCGGAAAAAGGGGTTGAGCTGTTGCTTGACGCGGCGCGTTTGCTGAAGCAGGAGAAGTTTGATTTTGAAATCCAACTCATCGGTGATGGGCCGGAACGCGCAAGTCTCGAAAAGAAAATCGCGCGCTATCAATTAGAATCGTGCGTTCACATCACCGGATTCCTGAAGGGCGCGGCGTTTTATGAAGCCCTCGGAAATGTCCATGCGATCGTCATGCCGTCCGTGTGGGAAGAAACAGCGGGACTCGCGGCCATGGAACAGATGATGCGCGGCAGGCTGGTGATCGCGGCGCAAATCGGCGGTCTCGTCGAGGTTGTAGGTGAAACCGCTCTCACGTTTTCGCCGGGAAACACGGAAGCGCTGGCGGAGTGCATGCGAAAAGTGCTGCGCGATCCTTCGCTCATCGATTCGCTGGGCCGCAAAGCGCGCGCGCGTGCCCTTGATCGTTTTGCGCACACGCGCATGATCGAGGAACACGCCAATGTGTACCGCGAAGCGCTGCGCAAAACGAAAGGCTGATGCATGACGACGGAGAAGAAACATTCCCCGCGGCTGGTGAGGGCGCTGGATGGCACGCATGAACGCGTTGTTGAAATTGCTTTGTGTCATGTGTCGCCGGGCGCGCGCGTGCTGGAGCTCGGCGCAGGAAGTGGGGCTCTTTCGGAGCGATTGCAGGCCGCGGGACTGCGCGTGACGGCTTCCGATATCGCCAATTATTTCGAGCTGGAAACGGAATTCGTGCAACTCGATCTCAACGATCCTAATTTTGACAAAACGCTCGCCCCCGAATTCGATTTGGTCACTTCCGTCGAAGTCATCGAGCATCTGGAAAATCCGTCGGCCTTTCTGCGCAGCGTTTGCCGGCTTTTGAAGCCCGGCGGAGTTGCGATCCTCACCACTCCGAACGTGGAAAACGTGCCTGCGCGGCTGAAATTTCTGCACTGCGGCGAAGTGCGCGCTATGGACAAAAACGCGCCGGAGCACGTCACGCCCATCCACCTCGATTTATTTTTCCGCAAGATCGTTCCGCAGAGCGGTCTCACGCTGATCGAACACTTTGTTCATCCGAAAAACGATTTTCCGTTGACCGGGCGCCGCTACATGATTCCCTTCTTCCGCATGCTGGTGCCGTTCCTGAAAGGCCGCGCGCTCACGGGCGACTGCCACTTTTTTATCTTCAGAAAAGTTCACGCGTGAAAAACCACGCTTTCCAGATGCGCCAGCTCATTTGCTGGAAAGCACGAACTTGTTGCCGTCGGGATCCTGGAAGATAGCCATCTTCCCCCATACTTCCGTCTTCGGGTCGACCGCAAACTCCACGCCCTTGGATTTCATCGTTTTGGCTGCGGCGAAAACGTCATCACACCAAAAACTGATGGACTGATATCCGCCGATGCGATTCTCATGGCCGTCCGGGGTAAAGAGCGCAAGCCCGGATTCCGCGCCGGGAATCATTAGCTCGATCCAACGCTGCTTCTCCGAGAATGGCTGATCGGTGATGACCTTGAAGCCTAGCTTCTCGGTGTAAAACTTCAGCGAAACATCCTGGTTGCGAACGGGAATGCCGACGAATTTTATGCCACGAATCATGATCGACCTCCTTGTCGAGGTGCGGAGCATAGCCCGCGCGATTTGCCGGTTGCAATCAGCCAGTCATTGCTATATTGACTGTTGGTATAGCGATGCTTGCTCTCGACGAATACATCACCGATGTGCTGATGCGCGACCTCGTCGGGCACGACCGCAGACCCGTCAGCTTCCTGGTGTATCTATGGCTGGCCGCGGAACAAAAACGCAGAAATGGCCTCGTGCGGATCAGCTATCAGGAGCTGGCGGAGTCCGTGGGCGTCTCGAAGAGCTCCGTGCAAGCCGCAGTAAGCTGGTTGATCCGAAGAAAGCTGCTGGCCGCCAGCAAAGAAAACGCCACGGCCACGCCGCGCTACACGGTGCTCACTCCGTGGAAAACTGCGGCGCACCGCGATAGCAGAAGCGGACGCTGATGTTCGGTGCGCCAAAGGGTTTGTTCAAATCGGCGCTTTGACAGTCGTCATCCCGCGGCGATCTGCCTTTCCAGAGAGTCACTACTCGTCACCTACAAGCGTCACCGTATGCGCCCCAAGCTAGATTAGCAATCATCATCCTTTGGGCGGGTGGATGCATCCAATGCCGGGCGCTTACATCTAATGCCGAACACGTGCTCCGGAATGCGGGCGCCTTTTGGGGCGCTGCGGGGTGGCTGAAGCTTGACACCCCCGGCGAGGCAGCCTACACTACGGAGTTTTTAGATGGTCCTGAAAGCCCGCTGTGGGGCGGGACCATGGTGAACGGGATCGAGACTTAAGGCGCAAAGGAGCATGCAGACCGTGGCGGAAGCGCGGTGGGCATGCGGAAGAAAATATGAGTAAGGGCGCGGACAAGGTCAAGGCTGTCATGGACAAGAAAAGGCTGGAGTATTACAAGAAGAAGTTGCTGACGCGGCGCGAAGAGCTGATGAAAACGATCGCGCGGACGCAGGAAGAGGGCAGGACCGCGGACGACGACCAGACGGTGGATCTGGCGGACAAGGCGGCGAACTCCTATACGAAGGAGTTCCTCTTTGGCATGACGAATACGGACCGCACGATCTTGAACATGATTGATGCGGCGTTGAAGCGCATCAACACCGATGAGTACGGCGTGTGCGCGAATTGCCAGGAAGAGATGCAGCAGAAAAGGCTCGAGGCAGTGCCCTGGGCGAAACATTGCATCAATTGCCAGGAAAAGGCCGAGCAAGGGTTGTTGTAATAGGGTCGGCGTAAAGATGAGGACGGCCCGCCTCGGAAGGCGGGCCCTACAACATCACCCACAGAATTACCCTTCTATACAATTTAGCTTTGTTTATCTGGCCGCGCGGAGTAGATTGCTGCCGTGGCCGAGCCCTCTCCAACTCAGAAAGATTTGTTCGCGACGAATGCGTCCGAGGCCGGGCCTGCGCGGAAAGAGGCGTTGCGCGGGGGGAGGCCACTGCAAAGATCCAGAAGTGGTGTAGGCAAGTGGCTTGTTGAGGCTGGGGACGCGGTGGTCAGCGTGTTTTTCCCGGCGGGGTGCCGGATTTGCGAGGGGCTATTGACGCGGGCTTCTCGCGTGCCGATTTGCGAAGAGTGTTTACGGTCATTCGAGGCGCTGCCGGAGCGGATATGTGACGTTTGTGGATCGCCCTTGTTGGCTGGATTTTGGGGTGTTCAGGGCGGAGTGGACGAGCGGCTCGTGTGCCGCCTTTGCGCGGACAAGACTTATGCGTTTGACAGGGCGCGGAGCTATGCGGTTTACGAAGGGGCGCTAGTCCGGGCGATCCTGCTGCTGAAGTTTGAGAACATGGAGCCGCTAGGGGCATGGTTTGCGGGACGGCTGGCGGAGGTGGTTCGTGGGGATGCAGAGGCGCTGGAAGCTGATGTCGTGGTTCCAGTACCCCTCCATCGGGATCGCGAGCGGGAGCGGGGATACAACCAGGCCGACTTGATTGCCAGGCCGCTGGCGAAACGCTTAAAACTGCCGCATAAGGCGGTATTGTTGATGCGGACGAGGCCCCGGCCGGACAAACAGGTGCTCAGCTTGGAGGAGCGCTGGGAGTCGGTCCGTGGCGCATTTGCCACACGTCCGGGCAGCCAAGTTGACAAGCTACGCGTCTTACTGGTAGATGATGTATTGACGACTGGAGCGACTCTCGACGCATGCGCCAGGGCGCTGCGCGAGGCGGGGGCCAAATCGGTGATCGGGCTGACGGTAGCTCGGGCGATGCGGAACCCCACGCCAGGCTCCGGTGAGTCGTAACCCGAGGGACGCGCGATGAGCGCCAAACGGCCAAATACGGTCGAACTCCGGGGGAGATATACCCCCGCAGCGGCTGGCGAGGCTGTGCCTGGTTCCGAGGGGCCCGCAGGCAGTAGAAGCTCCAACCCGATGACATTGCGGCGCGGGTCGCTGATGCAAGAGCCCGTGCTGGTGCTGAACGCGACGTACGAGCCGATCAATGTGACGGCGGTGCGGCGCGCCATGGTATTGATGTTGAAGGGCGTGGCGCAGGCCGAAGAGATGCACAACGCGGAAGTGCATTCGGCGGCGCATGCGCACCGCGTGCCGTCCGTGATCCGGCTGCTGGCCTATCGGCACATTCCGCAGCAGAGCCGCGCGCTTTCGCGGAAAAATATCTTGCTGCGCGACCGGAATACCTGCCAGTTTTGCGGGAGAGTGTTTCCCAGCTCGGAGCTGACGCTGGACCACGTGATGCCACGCTCTCGCGGAGGGCGGTCTTCGTGGGAAAACCTGGTCGCGTGCTGCTACCGGTGCAACAACAGCAAGGGCGACCGGACTCCGGAAGAGGCAGGGCTGAAGCTGGCGCGAAGACCACGGCCGTTCACGCTGCACACCTCGCGGCAACTGATGCGGTTGATCGGGCACCGCGACGAGCGGTGGCGTAAGTACCTGTTTTATTAAGCGTTTCCCACACTGGAGATATTTCACGAGAAATTTTTGGAAAAGTGAAACCTTTTTTGTTCCCGTGCATCTAAATTATCAAAACCACTTCGAGGACACACCCCGGGAGGCGGTTAGGGTAACCCCCTAACCGCTTCTCTTCCTTTTAGGCCTGTTTTTTTCAATTCCAATTCCCACTTGGATTTCAAGCGGATTCTTGACTTCATGGTTCCGGGAAACTCTGCAGGGCGGTTTGCTCGTCTGGGAATTCCGGGAAAATCTGATAAAGCCCGGTGATTTTCAAAACCTCTTCGACCCTGGCGCTCAGACCGATGACTTTCATTTCGCCTCCCTTTTTGAGGACCGTGGCATAAATGCGCGCGAGTTCGCCGATGCCGGAGCTGTCGAGATAATGCAAGCCGCTGAGATTGAGGACGATGTTTTTGCGGCCTTGCTTGAGCAAGGTTGTGATGCTCTCGACGAGGCCTCCTACTTCCAGAAACGTTAGCCGCCCGGAAACTTCCACCAGAGAAACTCGTCCTGATTGCCGAATCGTTGCCGAAAAATTCACGTTGTCCGCCCTTGTAGTGCTGGAGGATCAATTCTACCTGCAGTGTGGCGGAGTACAACAGGACAGTTCGCCGAAAAACATTCTGGATAAAAGCAAATTATGAAGGAAGAGCCGGAGAGTAGATCGCAAAGTGATGCGCGTTTACTGGCGCATTACAACGCGGACGCCACGGCGCCAACTTTCGGCCAATCCCACGCGGACTATTTCCAGCTCCGGCGCAAGATAGCGCAAGAGGACATCGGTGGCGGGATGGAAACGCAGAGCGGGAGCTACGAGATAGACGAGCGGCGGCGCGGATTGCAACTCGACGCCCGGAAAATAGCCGTAACGTGCGAAATCGCCTTGCTCGAGATGGCGGCGGATGCGCAGCCAATAATCCGCGGCTTGCAGGGGCAGATGAAGATTTTCGTTCGCTTTCAATTCGAGAATGGCGAGATGGCCGGCGCGCGTGACGCCGAGGAGATCGAGGATGCCGTGTTCGCCGCCGGCGTTGGCAAACACTTGCGCGTAAACGAACCGAGGATCGAGCGCGGCGTCGATGCGCGTAACGTCGGCGCGAACCAGGGATTCGAGCCAGCGTTCCGGCTGCGCGCGGTAGAGCGAGTGACGCGTGCCGCCGGCAAGCGGATGACGGTGGATTTCGAGTTCGTGCAGCAAACGCTTGAGCGCGGGGCGCGACGCGGTGGTTAATTCTTCGCGCGCATCGCTCGTGCCGAAGAAAATTCGGCCTTCGTCCCAGCGGGCAAAGGCCAGGCCACGAAAGCGCAGCCACACTTCGCGGGATTGCGCCGCTGGATGCACGGTGATGACCTTGGGAGCCAGCGCGACGATGGGATCGAGAGCGGGACGCGCACGGGCAAGGAGCGCTTCGGATTCGCGAAACGGCACGAGCCAGGTGTCGAGATTGCCGGCGCTGCGGGGATCGATTTTTTCGAGAGTCTCCCTGGCAGGGTCGAGTTCGTAGAGTTCAATAGCGAGTTTGGGATGAAGTGCGGCAAAGCGATGCGCGACGCCGCGGCTTGCATTGCGCGGAAGAACGAGGCGCAGACCAGCGACAGCGCCGCGGCGGCTGGAATGCAGGGCGCGATCGAGCCAGAGAAGAGCAAACGTTAGGCTATTCTCCGTGGCATCCGCGGATTCACCGAACGGAACACCGAGCACCGCGATATGCATCGAGCCGCGACGGAGCAAGCCGCGCGCGTAGCTGCCGGAAAGAGAATGCTCGAGATCCGGGGAAATCGTAAGCGATTCGAGAGTTTCGTCGGGGAATTGCTCGGCAAGAATGCGGCCGAAGCGCTCGCAAAATTCCGCGCGAGAAAGGGTACGGGCATTGCGTTCGAAATCAAGACGGAGGAATTCCAGGCGGTCGGGCTTGGCGTGGCCGAAACGCTCGACGGCAAGCGCCAGCCGTTCCTCGGAATGATCAGTGATCGCCAGGACGCGGCGCGTGAGGTTGCAGCGCTCCGACCACAAATGAAGCAGAGGCTTTTCGCTGGCGCCTCGTACTTCCCAGGAAAGTCCGGAAACAGGGGCTACGTGACCCCCGTTTTCGCGGACTTCCACGGTTCCCGCGGTTACGAATTCGCGCAGACAAGCTTCCAGCTCGGCAGCGAGTTCCACGGTGTTAGTATAGATGAGATACGTTGTCTTAGAACTACGGTATTCATAATTTAATCTTGGCGAGCATAACCAGAACGGTAACTTACCGCGAGCCGGATGAAACGGCTGCTTTCACTTGTGTTTCGATGAGAACTGTCTCCCGGATACGAGAGTGCAGAATCAGCGGCCGACGGTGAGCCGGTGAATCAGGGGCTCCGGAAGCCCTGCGGCGTGCATGCGCTCCTGGACGGAAGAAATATCGTAAGGGACGCGCCAGAATTCCACGGTCTGGTGCTCGAGGTCGGCGATGGCGAAGCCGGCGCGGGGATCGCCATCGCGCGGCTGGCCCACCGAACCGGGATTTAGCAGATAACGGCGGCCTGCTTCGATGCGCAGCGCGGCAAAACGTTCGGAGGGGCGCGGACGAATCTGTAAGACTTCAAGATTATTGTCCTGATAGGAAAAACCGCCTTGATGATGGGTGTGACCGAAAAAAGTGACTTCGGCCGAAGAGTCCAGCAAACCCTCGAGCGCTTGCGCGGGTGTGAAAACGTACTCGTCTTCATCCTGAAACGCGCCGTGGATAAGCACGATACCGTCGGTGGCGAAGGGGCCCGGCGGAAGGGCGGTGAGCCAGGCGAGCTGCTCGGGCTGGAGCTGCGCTCGCGTCCAATCGATCGCAGCTTTGGCAATAGGATTGAAATCATCCGTGACCATCAGCCCGGCGACCGCTTTGTCGTGGTTGCCGCGAATGGTTTGTGCGCCGAGTTCCCGGATAATTTTCGTGACCTCGTTTGGATCGGGGCCGTACCCAACGACGTCACCAAGGCACACCACGTGCTTCCAGCGGTCCTTGGCTGCAGCCAGGACGGCGTCCAGAGCGGTGGCGTTGGCATGGATATCGCTGAGAACCAGAATCCGCATTGCTGGCATCCAAAAAGTGCACTTGAGTATAGATGAAGCGGGGAAACGATGCACGATGGGATCAGAGAATAAACCTGCCCGCTGGCGACGCAGAAAGAGCGAAAAGGGTTTCAGTAATTTTTGCAATCTTTACAAATTATTAAGAGAAAAGAGGCCTATAAGCGTTAGGCGGTGCGTTTTGGTAATGGGAGGAATTTTCCCAGCACAAAAAAGAACGAAGAATAATTGCTGGACCCGCGAAACATTCGCCGGGGCAGATTCGTCTATACCAGTGCAGCCGAGTATGGGCTGTCCCAGGCAAGCCAGAGTATCGGAATAGAAAAACCCCGCGGTGGCAGCCGCGGGGCGATGACACGCAGTTTTTCCGGCCGTTAGTCCAGGAAGAAGTGGTGTCTTGAGCGCGAGATTACTCGCCCCAGGCCCGCGTGTCAACTCTGTATGGCCTGAGCCAGTTGATGTACGGCTGACTCGATTCCGACCGAAAGGAAATTGACACGTATGAAATCCAACTCTTTTTTCCGCAGTATCGCCCTGCTGGCCGCCATCGCGGTGGCAGTGCCCGTGTTTGCCAAGCCCATCACCAAGAACATCAACATCGGCCAGGCGGCCAAGGTGGGCAAAGCAGATCTGAAAGCCGGTGAATACCGCTTGATGATCGACGGTACCAGAGCCACCGTTCAGACGGGGAACAAGACCGTGGCCGAAAGCGAAGGCCGCTGGGAAGACCGCGACTCCAAGTCACAGTATGACGCGGTGCTTCTGGGCGAGAATGGCCAAGTGAAGGAAGTTCGCTTCGCGGGCCAGAAGCGCGTATTTGTATTCAGCGAGTAAGCGAGGAGCGACCTTGACTCCTTTCGACTGGACGAGAAGGGAGGCCGCACTTTGCGGTGGCCTCCCTGCTCGTGACCTTTGCCGCATAAAGTTTGAAACGGTAAAAGCCGGCGACGGCCGCCGGTGAAACAGTTTTGCGAAGGACCTTCGGCACAAGATAGCTCTTCGGTTTGCCAGAAAAATTCCTTCCCACTCACTAACGGATGAGCATGCAGTCGCCGTAACTGTAGAAGCGGTAGCTCGCTTCGACGGCATGTTTGTAGGCGGCCAGAACATGTTCGCGGCCGGCAAACGCGGAAACCAAGGCAAGCAGTGTCGAACGCGGCAAGTGGAAGTTCGTGAGCAGAGCGTCGACCACGCGAAAACGAAATCCCGGAACAATAAAAAGACGCGCATTGGCCTTTCCCGCAACCACTAGATTCGATGAGCCGCACTCCGTGGCGCGCAGCGCCGAATCTTCCAAAGCCCGGACGGCCGTCGTGCCGATAGCAAGGATCGGCCGTCCCGCTGCGCGGGCAGCATGGACTCGCTCCGCGCTCTCGGCAGGGATTTCGTAGGACTCGGCGTGCATGGAATGTCCTTCGAGCGTCTCACTGTGAATCGGCTGAAACGTTCCTAGACCAACATCGAGGGTGATCTCGCAGATTTCCACGCCGCGTTTCCTCACTAATTGCAAAACTTCCGGCGTGAAATGGAGACCGGCCGTCGGAGCAGCGATGGCTCCGGGGTGCTTTGCAAATACGGTCTGATAGCGTTCGCGATCGAAGATCTTGTCGGCGCGATTGATGTACGGCGGCAACGGCACGTGTCCCAGGCGCTCGAGTTGTTCTGCTACCGGGCGGCCGTCGTGCGAAACGAAACGCAACGTGCGAAGTCCCAATTCTCCGCGTGAGATTACTTCCGCTTCCAGCTCGCCTTCACCGAAAAGTACCGTTTCCCCAACTGACATCTTGCGGCCAGGCCGGACCAACGCCTCCCAGGTATCGGATTCCCTCAGACGCGATAAGAAAACTTCCACTTTGCCGCCCGGTTGTTCGCTTTGCGTTGTCTGGTGTGCTGCAGCCGACTTGGCAGCGGCGCGCCGGCCAAACAGCCGCGCGGGGATGACGCGCGCATTGTTTAGCACCAGCAGCTCATTGCCGCGGAGTAGATCGATAAAACTGGTGAAAAGTCGGTCCTGGTAGGTGCCGGCAGCCCGGTTAAGGAGAAGCAAGCGAGAGGCATCGCGGCGTTCCAGGGGGCGCTGGGCGATCAGATCTTGGGGCAAGTGATAATCGAGCTCATCAAGGCGCATCGCGAGTGAGTCTAGCAGCAATCGAGGTAAGACCAACAAAGGAAGGGACGTACGTTCAAATTCGGAGTCCAGGGGGATAGAAATCGATGCTGTGAGCGGATCCAGCTAGGGAAGCATTCACGATGCCATAGAATTGAAAATAAAGGATTTACATTAATCTCAAAGAGAGTCGAAATCGCACTTGACAATGATACGCGCATATTTTATTATTTTGTTGCAGTCAATTATGAAGGAGAGTTAATCATGAGAACCATAAATCGCTGGGAACCCTTTCGAGGGGCTACAACCCTGCAGGAGCAGATCAATCGCGTATTTGGGGATGTGCTGGAACGTTCGAGTGAGGAATCCAATCTCACGGCGTGGGCGCCGGCCGTCGATATTTTCGAGACCGAGCACGAATTGGTGGTGAAAGCCGATCTTCCGGATGTGAACGCGCAGGATTTGGATATCCGCGTGGAAAACAACATCCTGACGATCCGCGGGGAACGCAAGTTCGAGAAGAAAGTGAACGAGGAAAACTACCTGCGCGTGGAGCGTGCGTATGGCTCGTTTGCCCGCAGCTTCTCGCTGGCGAACTCCGTGAATTCGGAAGCCATCAAGGCCGACTATCAGAACGGCGTGCTGACACTGAGCATTCCGAAGCGCGAAGAAGCCAAGCCGAAGCAGATCAAGGTCAACGTCGGAGCACCGGCAGTGGCCGCTGCCGCCGCTGCCGCAGGCAAGTAACACGGCAACAGAATTGTGGTAAGAGTGGAGGGGCTGGCGCGGTCGCCAGCCCCTTTTTCTCAGAGAAGAGGGAATTTCGCGACCGTAGAAGTAGCGGGAATTGAGGCAAAGCATGTTGCGATTTGAAAAGTTGACAGTGAAGGCGCAGGAAGCGGTGCAAAGCGCGCAGGAAGTGGCAGGGCGGCATGAGAACCAGCAAGTCGAGCCCGTGCATCTATTGGCGGCGCTAGTGGCGCAGACAGACGGAGTGGTGCCCTCGCTGCTGACTCGGTTGGGCATACGCAGTGAAGTGTTGTCGCAGGAAATTGAGCGCGAGATCGGGCGCCTTCCGAAAGTGCAGGGCTTTGGGCAGCAGCATTGGGGACGGGCGCTGAACGATGCGCTGGAAAATGCGTTTAAGGAAACGGAAAAGTTCAAGGACGAGTACGTCTCGACGGAACATTTATTCCTGGCCATTGCGGCCCAGGACCGCGATCCCGCCGGCCAATTGCTCAAACAGCATGGAGCTTCCTACGAAGCGATCTTGCAGGCGCTGACAAGCGTTCGCGGAACGCAGCGGGTGACTTCGCAGAATCCCGAAGCGACGTACGAATCACTGGAAAAGTATGCCCGCGACCTTACGGACCTGGCGCGGCGCTCGAAACTCGATCCGGTGATCGGGCGCGACGAAGAAATTCGGCGCGTGATGCAAATTCTTGCGCGGCGCACGAAAAATAATCCCGTGCTGATCGGCGAGCCCGGCGTGGGCAAGACAGCGATTGTCGAGGGCCTGGCGCAGCGCATTGTTTCCGGCGATGTGCCGGACGTCCTGAAAACCAAGCGACTCGTGGCGCTGGACTTGGCGGCGCTGGTGGCAGGCGCGAAGTATCGGGGTGAGTTTGAAGACCGCCTGAAAGCCGTGCTCAAGGAAATCAGCGAAGCTGAAGGGCAAATCATCCTTTTCATCGATGAATTGCATACATTGGTCGGCGCGGGCGCGGCGGAAGGGGCGATGGACGCTTCGAATATGCTGAAGCCGGCGTTGGCGCGTGGCGAACTGCGCGCCATCGGCGCGACCACGCTGAACGAGTACAAGAAGCACATTGAGAAAGATCCGGCGCTGGAGCGCAGGTTCCAGCCGGTGCTGGTGAGCGAACCGACGGTGGAAGACACCATCGCGATTTTGCGCGGCTTGAAGGAACGCTACGAAGTGCATCACGGCGTGCGCATCAAGGACGCAGCGATTCTTGCCGCGGCGACACTCTCGAACCGCTACATTTCCGACCGGTTTTTGCCGGACAAGGCTATCGACTTGATCGACGAGGCGGCCGCCAGCCTGCGCATGCAGATCGATTCGCTGCCCGTGGAGATCGACGAAATCGAGCGGCGCATCATGCAACTGGAGATCGAGCGGCAGGCCTTGCTGAAAGAGATCGACGCGCATTCGAAGGAGCGGCGCACTCAGATTGAAAAAGAGCTGGCCAAGCTGAAGGAAGATTCGAGCGCGAGGAAAGCGCGGTGGCAGGCCGAGAAGGCGGCCATCGGCAAAATCCGCAAGCTGAAAGAGCAGATCGAACAGCTCAAAGCGGAAGAACAGAAGTACGAGCGCGCGGGTGAACTGGCAAAAGTTGCCGAAATCCGCTACGGGAAAATCGCCGCGGCGGAGCGCGAACTGAAGAAGGCGCAGGAAGAGTTTGCGTCATTGCAAAAAGGTACGCCGATGCTGAAAGAAGAAGTCGATGAAGAAGACATCGCCAAGCTGGTGAGCAAGTGGACGGGAATTCCGACCGGGCGTTTGCTTGAAGGGGAAGCGCAAAAGCTGGTGCACATGGAAGAGCGGCTGCGGCAGAGGGTGATTGGACAGGACGACGCGCTGGCGCACGTTTCGAACGCGGTGCGCCGGAGCCGCGCGGGTTTGTCGGACACCAAGAGGCCCATCGGTTCGTTCATTTTCATGGGACCGACCGGCGTGGGAAAGACGGAGCTGGCGCGAGCGCTTGCGGAATTTTTATTTGATGACGAAAAGCTGATGATCCGCATCGACATGTCCGAATACATGGAGAAGCACAGCGTGTCGCGGCTGATCGGAGCGCCTCCGGGCTACGTGGGATACGAAGAAGGCGGGCAGCTTACGGAGCAAGTGCGGCGGCACCCGTATTCGGTGGTTCTGTTCGATGAAATCGAAAAGGCGCATCCGGATGTATTCAATGTGCTGCTGCAAATTCTGGAAGATGGACGGTTGACGGACGGCAAAGGCCGCACCGTAGATTTCCGCAACACCGTGCTGGTGATGACCAGCAACGTCGGCTCGACGGCGATTTTCGAGCTGTCGGCAAAAGATCCGGAGAAAGCGCGGAAAGAAGCGATGGATGCTTTGCGCGCGGCCTTCCGGCCGGAGTTCATCAACCGCATCGACGAAATCGTGATTTTCAATCCGCTGGGCAAGGAACAGCTTGGCGGCATTGTGGGGATGATGCTGAAGAGCGTCGAAAAGCTCCTGGCGGAGCGGCAAATCACGCTGGAGCTGACGCCGGCGGCGCAGGATTTGTTGCTGCGCGAAGGCTACGACCCAGCGTATGGAGCGCGGCCGCTGCGGCGCACGATTCAAAGAATGATTCAGGATCCTTTGGCGCTCCAGATTCTCGAGGGCAAAGTGTTGCCGGGCGAACGTATACGCGTGGACCGCGACGGGCAAAAGGACGCCATGAGGTTCGAGCGCGCGGAAGCGAAAAAGCCCGCAGCGGCGGCGCGAATTTAATGGAAAGTGGGAGCGGAATGTTCTGAAGCAAACATTCCGCTTCCCAAGGCCGCATGACATTGCCAGGCAAGTTTTTGCGTATAGAGGATTGATGGTGATTTTATGAAAATACTTCGAACAGGCGCGCTTCTGATTTTGTTGAGCGTGTTGCTGGTGGTCGTGGGCGGCGCGATCGGTGGACGAAACGGGATGACCATCGCGCTGGGAATCGCCGTGGTCATGAACGGCATTTCGTATTTTTTCTCGGACAAGATCGCGTTGAGTTCCAGCGGGGCGCAGCCGGTTTCGCGCGAGCAACTGCCGCGGCTTTACGCAGTGATGGAAAGGCTGGCAGCGAAGGCTAATCTGCCGGTGCCCAAGCTGTACGTGATTCCGGAGGCAGCGCCGAACGCATTCGCGACGGGTAGGAATCCTCAACATGCTTCCGTTGCGGTGACGGAGGGGCTGCTGCAATTGATGAATGACGATGAGCTCGAGGGCGTGATCGCTCACGAACTTTCGCACGTCCGAAACTACGACATCCTGACGAGTTCCATCGCGGCAACGATCGCGGGTGCAGTTACTTGGGTTGCGCACTGGGGACCCTGGCTCGGCATGGGTGGCGATGAGGAAGACCGCGATCGCGGGGGCGGCGGTATCGTTATGGCCCTGGCGTTGATGATCCTCGCGCCACTCGCGGCGATGTTATTGCAACTCGGGATTTCGCGGCAGCGGGAGTATTCGGCGGATGAAACAGGGGCGCGCATGGTTGGGCATCCCTACGGGCTGATCAGCGCCTTGCAGAAGCTCGGGGCATACAACAAGCAGATCCCCACGACTGCGGTTTCACCATCCACCGCAGCATTGTGCATCGTGAAGCCCATGTTCGGCCGTGGCACAGTTTCCTCACTTTTCAGCACGCATCCCCCGCTTGAAGAGCGCATTGAGGTCTTGCGCCACATGGTCATCACCCCGCAGCGATAGGGGCAATCGCGGCGGTTGTTTTGCGAAGTTCTGGCAAGTCCTGTGTAATCGTTTCCCGCAAATATCAGAGACATTTGCACACGCAGCCCGCGATCGTCTGGAAATCTTGTATTTTCAATCCCTTAGCTTTTCCAAAGTTCGTTGATTCCTTTGGCCAAGCGCATGCATCGTATTAGTGGCGCTCAGCTCTCGTCATCGGGAACCGGGGGGACGGGAAAAATGACCTGCAGAGATACTATCCATTTGATTTGTTGGTATTTAGAAGGAAAGCTCTCGGTTTCCGTAGAGACGGAGATTGAAAAGCATCTGGGTTCCTGTAGTGATTGCCGGCTCGTTTTGGATGCGGCCACCACCACACTAGAACGTTATTTCAGCCCAGAGCGTGTTGCGACCGAAGAAGCCGCCTCCCGCGCTGCCTAAGCAGTTTTCCTGTAAAATATACTTCCAAAAGAACTTATGGCCGTGTGCGTATTTGACGCAAGGCCATTCTTGTTTTTTGGGATGGAGTTTTAGCCGAGCAGTGCTCCAACGGGACTGGCCGTAGCAAATTTTACTCTGGCACTAACAACCGCGTAATCTTTACTGGTACTAGTACTTATGATAAGCGATTGGCAACACCCTCGCTCATAAGCTATCCACTTGTCTGGATACGACTTATACACTGTCGACTACAGGTGAGGCAGTTGGCGTGGGAGGTGCTCCTTTCCAGGGGCACAGGGCGAAATTGCCAAAGGAGAAGAAGTTTATGAGTGAATTTCAGGAACCGATTAACCATACGACAACGGGAACGCCTCGTTGGGTGGGACTGGCTGTGGGTGTTTTGGGCGCAGTCTCTCTGCTCGGCCTCGGAATAGGCTGGAGCGCTATCAGTCAGGTGAAGAACGCCGAACAGGCGGCACAGGCTACGGTCAAGGCGTCGAGCGACGGGCTTAGCCAGCGGCTGGCGAAGGAAGAGGAAATCAATCAACAGCTGCAAAGCGATCTTCGGGTGGTCACGGACAAGTTGAACGTGACGCAGGCGGATCTGATTGCCGCCCGCAAACAGTCCAAGTCGGCTGTGGTGACCTACGACAAGAAGCTGACGGGTCTGGAGACCACGGTCAAGGGCGAACTGGCCACCAAGGCGAACGTGGACGACGTGAACAAGTTGAATGGCGATGTCTCCGGAGTGAAATCGGATCTGGACGCGCAGAAGAACAACCTGCAGATGGCGCGCAGCGAAATGGGCACGCTTATCGCACGCAACCACGACGAAATCGACCAGCTCCGCCGCATGGGGACGCGTGACTATTTTGAATTCACTGTGACCCGCAAGGGCGGTGCGCAACGCGTCGGAAGCATTCAGGTTGAACTGAAGGACACCAACACGAAGAAGAACCAATACACCATCAACGTGCTGGCCGACGACAAGAGCTTCGAGAAGAAGAACCGCTCCGTCAACGAGCCGATCTTCTTCTACACGGGCGGGAGCCGCGCAGCGCTCGAACTCGTGGTCAACAAAGTCAGCAAGACCACGGCCACGGGCTACCTCAGCATACCGAAGTCAGCAGGAACAGCCTCGGCGAACGCCGGGTCCTCCGGACAGTAAGAAGTTTAAAGAGAAAAAGTTCCCAATCCTTGGGAGCACGGGCACACAGGGAGGATTCGAGAGAATCCTCCCTTTCTTTTTTGTACAAAGGATTTAGGCATTGGTGCCGGTGGCAGCAAACAGGCAATCATTCTGGACAGCCGTCACGCGCTGTGCCAATCTTGGATTTGGCGCCGAAGGGTTGAATGTATTGTCCTAGCAAATCACGAGGAGGGCGAGAAAAAATGAAATTACGTTTCGCGGCGGCGATAGCAGCAACGCTCTTTGCAGCAGCATTCGCGATGGCGGCGGACGGCACGTGGACGGGGTATATCGCAGACAGCAAGTGCGGTGTGAAAGCCGCACACGATGGAGCGCGGGAATGCACGATCAAGTGCGTGAAGGAAGGCGCCAAGTACGTGTTCGTGAATGATGCGGACAAGAAAGTTTACGCCATCGACGACCAGGACAAAGTGGCGGCGCACGCCGGGCATCACGTTACGGTGAAGGGCTCAGTAGATGGCGACACGCTCAAGCTGAGCAGCATCGAGATGGCGGCTTCAGCGAAGAGCATGTAAGAACTTCTTCCAGCGACTCCAGCAAAATTTTACGGTGGGCGGGGCACTAGCTCCGCCCGTTTTGTTTTGCGCGCTGGAGCATTTCCGTTACGATGATGTTCGGCCTATGACGACCCATCTCCTGCATGTGCAACTGGCAGTCACTCCTGAGGCGGAAATTCCGGATGCGGGCATTCTGATTCGTGATGGTGAAATCGAAGCCATCGGTCCGCGCGCCTCGATGACCTTGCCCGCCGGCGCACAGGAGATCGCCGCCTCGGACAAGACCGCGATCCCCGGATTTGTGGATGTGCACATCCACGGGGCAGGCGGTCACGACGTCATGGAAGGCAGCGCGGAGGCCCTTGCGGTGGTGGCGCGTACCCTGGCCCGCCACGGCACAACTTCTTTTGTGGCGACGACCGTCACAGCGAGCACGGAAGATACCTGCCGCAGCGTGGAGGGCATCGCGAAATATATTTCCGTGCAGCACGAGGCCGAAGAAGCACGTGCTGAGGTCTTGGGGCTGCATTTTGAAGGACCGTTCATCAGCGCTTTGCGGCGCGGCGTACATCCTCCGGAATGGATCATGCTGCCCTCGGCGGAATTATTCGAGAAATTCCTGCGGGCCGCGGCGGGCCATGCGCTAATTCTGACGATTGCGCCGGAGCTGCTCGGCGCCATGCCTTGTATCGACGCCGCACGCAAAGCGGGGCTGGTGGTGGCCATGGGCCACACGGACGCGACGTACGAGCAAGCGCGCGCGGCCATCGCTCATGGAGCGCGGCACGCCGTGCACGTCTACAACGCCATGCGGCCGTTTTCGCACCGCGATAGCGGCGTGATTGGCGCCGTGCTGACGTCGCCCGAGGTGAGCGCCGAACTCATCGCGGATGGCGTGCACGTGGACGAAGCGGCGATGCGCCTCTTGCTGCAAGCGAAAGGCGCGGAGCGCGTCATTCTGGTGAGCGATGGAATCTCGGCCACCGGCATGCCCGACGGAAACTACACCCTGGGAAAGTTCGAAGTTACCGTGAGCGGCGGCGTGTGCCGCAACGCCGAAGGGAAACTGGCGGGCAGCACGCTGACGCTCGACCGGGCGTTGCGAAATATTGTGGCGCTGGGCACGCCGCTGGCGGATGCGGTGCGCATGCTGACGCTGAATCCGACGTCGTTACTGGGGATCGAATTCAAAAAAGGCGCGCTGCGCAAAGGCGCGGACGCCGACATCGTCCTTCTGGATGAGTCGCTGCATGTCACAAACGTCTGGACACGCGGAGTTACAGTGAATTAGCTCTCGCTACAACGCAGGCAGACGCGATTGCCTTTCAACTATTAAGAGGAATGTTTAGCTCGGCAGCCAGCTGCGCGGCATTAAAGGGGCTGCATGCGAAGTAGCGGTCACCCACCTGGAGCGTTGGAACTTTGCGCTTACCGCGGTTGGCGGTGATGACGATTTCTTCGGCGGCCGAATCCTTTTCGATATTGATTTCGCGAAATTCCACACCACGTGCTTTGAGGAACGATTTTGCCCGGTAACAGTCCGGGCACCAGTTCGTGGTGTACATCGTTATGGCATCCATAGTCTTCCCAGCTCGATTAGATGCGTGAAGCTGCCGCAAGTCGCAAAGGCATATCCAAAGCCAAAAAACCGACCATGGCTCAGGAGCCAGAAACCAGCGCGCTGCGGCGCTTGGTCGCCACTTGAATGCGGATGAGCGCGCGCTGAAGCGCGATGCTGGCGCGATCCATATCGATGTTCTGATCGTTGGAGGCCAAGCGCTTTTCCGCGCGAGCCCGGGCTTCCTCAGCTCGTTTTAAATCGATTTCTGCGGCGCGCTCGGCGGTTTCCGCGAGAACCGTAACGCGATCGGAAAGCACCTCGGCGAAACCTTGAATCAGGGCGATGTGCTCGGATTCCTTCCCGCTCGCATCATGATAGGAAAACTCGCCGATGCCCAGTTCTGTGATGAGCGGAGCGTGGCCCGGCAGAATTCCGAGATAACCGCCCTCGCCGGGGAGCTGCACTTCCACAGCCTTTCCGCGGAGCAATTGGCGCTCCGGCGTGACAATCACGAGCTCGATGGACTCGGGCAGCATGTGCGCTCAGGCGCTCGCCTTCATTTTCTCGGCCTTTTCGAGCGCTTCCTCGATGGTGCCAACCATGTAGAAAGCCTGCTCGGGAACTTCGTCGTACTTGCCTTCGACAATTTCCTTGAAGCTGCGCACGGTGTCCTCGATCTTGACGTACTTGCCCTCGAGACCGGTGAACTGTGCGGCCACGAACATCGGCTGCGAAAGAAACTTTTCGATCTTGCGCGCGCGGGCGACCGTGCGCTTGTCGTCGTCGGAAAGTTCTTCGATGCCGAGAATGGCGATGATGTCCTGTAAATCCTTGTAGCGCTGGAGAATGGACTTCACGCCCCGGGCGACGGCGTAGTGTTCGGCGCCGACGATGCGCGCGTCCAGAATGCGCGATGAACTTGCCAGCGGATCGACAGCAGGATAAATGCCGCGCTCGACGATTTGACGGCTGAGGTTGGTGGTGGCGTCAAGGTGAGAAAACGTCGCGGCTGGCGCCGGGTCCGTATAGTCGTCGGCGGGGACGTAAATGGCTTGCACCGAAGTGATCGATCCGGATTTCGTGGAAGTGATGCGCTCCTGCAATTCGCCAATCTCCGTGTTGAGGTTCGGCTGATAACCGACGGCGCTCGGCATGCGGCCAAGAAGCGCGGAAACTTCCGAGCCCGCCTGCACGAAGCGGAAAATGTTGTCGATGAAGAGCAGCACGTCGAGGTGTTCCTGGTCGCGGAAATACTCGGCGACAGTAAGGCCTGTGAGTCCGACGCGGAGACGCGAGCCGGGCGGCTCGGTCATCTGGCCATAAATCAAAGCTGCGCGTGATTTTTCCGAATTGCCCGGAACGATGACGCCGCCTTCAGACATTTCCAGCCAAAGGTCGTTGCCTTCGCGGGTACGTTCGCCGACTCCGGCGAAAACCGAGACGCCGCCGTGCTTCATGGCCACGTTATGAATCAGTTCCATAATGAGCACGGTTTTGCCCACGCCCGCGCCGCCGAAGAGACCAATCTTTCCGCCTTTGAGGTACGGTTCGATGAGGTCCACAACCTTGATGCCGGTTTCGAACATTTCCAGCGTGGTCGATTGATCTTCGAGCGACGGCGCCGGGCGGTGAATCGGGTAGTAAGTGTCGCTGACAATGGGTCCGAGCTGATCGACGGGTTTTCCGAGGACGTTCATCACGCGGCCGAGCGTGGGCCGCCCTACGGGGACTTCAATGCCTTTGCCGAGGTCGTAGGCCTTCATCCCGCGAACCATGCCTTCAACGGGCTCCATGGCAATGGCGCGCACGCGCCCTTCTCCGAGGTGCTGCTGCACTTCGACGGTCACGTCGACAGCCTCGGGCACGTTAAAGCCCTCGCTGCTGATGCGCACGGCATTATAAATGGCTGGCAGGTGCCCCGACTCAAACTGAATATCGAGCACCGGCCCAATGATCTGGACAACGTGTCCTACAGCTGCGTATTTCTCTGCCATTTGCGGCTCCTCTAACTCGGCCGTGACTGGTGACTAGTGACTGGTGACTGGCCCTTGGCGTTCATTCTACCGCGCAGCGAACGGCCCAAAGCGTTGATCAGCCTCCCTGTCGAATCACAGATAGCCTCAATCCGAGCGTTTTCTTCCTTTGAAATCTTTCCGAGGTCGCAACTCAAAAACATGAAGTACCTGGTTTCCTCCAACTCGCCGCGTGAAATCTGAAGCGACCTCAAGAGTTCTCTTGTGGTTCCCCTGCCAAAACCCTCCGCGATATTGGCGGCCACAGAAGACGCCGATCGCCGAACTTGCGACACGATTCCAAACTGATCGCTCCTCGGAAATCTGTCCGTTAACCTGAACACCAGCAGAACAAGTTCATGCGCCTTTTGCCAGACCTGTAAGTCGCGCTAGTTCTTAATGTCCACCAGTCACCAATCACTAGTCACTAAGCGCCGTAAGAGGCGCCGCTGACAATCTCAATAATCTCTTTGGTGATGGCTGCCTGGCGCACTTTGTTCATATGCAGCGTGAGCGCCTCGATGACGTCACCGGCGTTTTTCGTCGCGGATTCCATGGCCGTCATGCGTGCGGCGTGCTCCGCCGCCGAGGATTCCAGCATCGCGCGCAGAACCTGCGTTTCAATGTAACGCGGCAGTAACTTTCCCAGAAGCTGCTCGGCGGGCTGCTCGTAGATGTAATCGATCTGAGCCGAGGCTTGCTCCGCGGCAGTTTCCTCATCCGCGCGAATAGCTTCCACCGGAAGGAGCTTTTCGACGACGAGGTGCGGCGTCATCACGGTCTTGAATTCACTAAAAACGATGTAAACGGAATCGATCTTTTCTTCCACGTAGAGAGCGGTGACGATTTTCGAAATTTCACGCGCGATACCAAAATCAACGCGCGCGAGAACGTTCACATATTCCGCTACGATGGGGAAGCCGGCCTTCTTCAGCGAATCGCGGCCTTTTTTGCCGACGGGCAAAGCCGAGATTTTCTTGCCCTTGTTGGCGCGAAAGAATTCATTCGCTTTGCGAAGAATGTTGGAATTAAACGCGCCAGCCAGTCCCCGCTCGCCGCTCAGCACAATCGCGAGAATTTTTTCTTCTGGACGCTTGGCAAGAAGGGGGTGCTGGGGCTCTTCGATGCGCGACATGATGGAGCGCAGCAAGCGCGCGAGCTCTTTGGCGTAGGGGCGTGCGGCGATGGCCGCTTCCTGCGCGCGGCGCAGCCGGGCCGCGGCGACGAACTTCATCGCGCGAGTGATCTGCTGGGTGTTCTTCACCGAGCGAATGCGGCGCCGGAAATCGAGAAGTGTGGGCATGATCTGTTGTTACGTGGCGTCCCTTACTTCGCTGCCGCGGCTACCGCGGCGGTAAAACGTTCTTTGAAAGCATCGACGGCTTTCTTGATTTCCGATCTGATGGAGTCGTCCAAAGCCTTCTTGTCGGCGATGCTTTTCAGGATGGAAGAGTGGTTGGTCTCGACAAACTGGTAAAACTCGCGTTCGAAGCGGCGGACCTCCTCGACCGGAACGGTGTCGAGAAAGCCGCTGGTCGCCACATACAGAATCAAAACCTGCTTCTCAGCCGACAACGGTGCGTATTGGTCCTGCTTGAGAACTTCTGTGAGGCGCTGGCCGCGGGCAAGCTGTCCCTGCGTTACCTTATCCAACTGGTCGGAGCCGAACTGCGCAAAGGCCGCAAGATCGCGATACTGCGCCATGTCTAGACGCAGCGAGCCAGCCACCTGGCGCATCGCTTTGATCTGCGCGTTGCCGCCGACGCGGCTGACGGAGATACCGACATTGATGGCCGGACGGATGCCGGCGTTGAAAAGGTCAGCTTCAAGATAAATCTGCCCGTCGGTGATGGATATAACGTTCGTGGGAATGTACGCCGAAACGTCACCGGCCTGCGTTTCGATGACCGGCAGGGAAGTGAGCGAGCCGCCGCCGAGTTTGTCGTTCAGCTTCGCGGCGCGCTCCAGTAAGCGCGAGTGCAGATAAAACACGTCGCCAGGGAACGCTTCGCGTCCCGGCGGACGCCGTAGCAGCAGCGAAATCTCGCGATAAGCCTGCGCGTGCTTCGAAAGATCGTCGTAAAACGTGATGGCGTGGCGCTTGCTGTCGCGGAAGTATTCGCCCATGGCGCACGCGGCGTACGGCGCAATGTACTGGAGCGAAGCAGGCTCGGCGGCCGACGAAGCTACGATGATGGTGTAGTCCATTGCGCCGGCGTCGGTAAGCGTCTTCACCACCTGTGCGACGGTCGAACGCTTCTGTCCGATGCCGCAATAGATGCAGATAACGTCGCCGCCCTTTTGATTGATGATGGTGTCGAGAATGACGGCGGTCTTTCCCGTCTGGCGGTCGCCGATGATCAACTCGCGCTGTCCGCGGCCGATGGGGATCATCGAGTCGATGGCCTTGATTCCGGTTTGCAGAGGTTCGCGAACCGGCTGGCGGTCGAGCACGCCGGGAGCAATACGTTCGAGCGCATTGCGTTGTTTCGAAGCGATGGGGCCTTTGCCGTCGATAGGTTCGCCGAGCGGATTCACCACACGGCCGACAAGCGCATCGCCGACGGGCACGGACATAATCGTGTTGGTGCGCTTGACGACGTCGCCTTCTTTCAATTCTTGCGATTCGCCGAGCAACACCACGCCGACTTCTTCTTCCTCGAGGTTTAGCGCGATGCCGTAAACATTGTGCGGGAACGCGAGCATCTCGCCAGCCATGACCTTTTCGAGGCCATGAACGCGCGCGATGCCGTCGCCGACGCTGATGACCGCGCCGACTTCATCCACCGAAACGGTTTGCTCGTAGTTTTCAATCTGCTCGCGCAGAATCTTGCTGATTTCGTCTGCCTTGATTTTGGCCATGCCTGCTCCGTCGCTGAATCCCTGATTTTTCCAGCAGTAGCGGGTTAAAACCGCCACTTGCGAATTGCCTCTTATTCCGCTGCGAGGTGCGCGCGCATTTCGTTCAACCGGCTGCGCAGCGAGCCATCGTAAATCGTGTCGCCGATGCGCACGACCGCGCCGCCCAGCAGCGCCGGATCGAGCGAATACTTTGGTTCAATCGTTTTTCCTGTGAGGCGCTCGAGCGTTTTCGCGAGCTCCGCTTTTTGCGCGGCGCTCATCTCGACGGCCGACGAGATTTCCGCTTCGGCCAATCCCTGGCGCTGGCGCACCACCTGCTGAAACGCGGCCACGATCTCCGGAAGGATCTGCGTGCGCCGGTTGTCGGCGATCAGAAAAAGAAAATTGCGGATGATTTTGCTGGCGCCCAGGCGCGCCACGAGCTTTTCGATCACGCCATGCTTGTCTTCCAGCGTCACGGCCGGACTTGCGAGAAAAGTGCGCAGCTCGGCGGATTCCGCGTAAGCCGCCGCGAAATCGGCAAGCTGCTTTACAGCCGGCTCGGCGGCGCCCTGCGCGAGCGCGATGTCGGCCAGCGCGTCGGCGTACTGGTGGCTGGCGGACTTCAATTCGGCCTTCCTTCGAGACTCTTCACGAAGTTGCTGACGAGGGATTCCTGCGCCGCGGGCGTGAGCTGTTGCGCCAGGAGGGATTCCGCGCCGTCGACGGCCAGCTTCGCTGCAATAGCTTTCAATTCGAGCCGCGCTGCGCGTTCGGCGGCTTCGATTTCCGCGCTGGCCGCCGCGGAGATTTTCTTTGCGTCGGATTGCGTGGCCGCGCGAATGCGTTCCACTTCGGCTGCGGATTCACGTTCGGACACGGCACGAAGTTCGGCGACTTCTTTTTGTAAATTCGCGAGCTTTGATTCAGCTTCGCGGAGTTGCGCATCGGCTGCCGCTTTCGCGGCCGTCGCTTTCGAAATGGCGGAGCTAATGGTCTCCGCATTGGCGCGGAACTTGGAGGGCAGCACTTTTCCGAAGACCCACAGGATCACACCGGCGACGATCGCAAAGTTGATCCACTTGAAGATTTCCGTGGCGTGTTCAGCGGAAACGTTGCCGCCTTCTTCCGCGCCGCGCGCGCTGAACGCCGCAAAGAGCAAAATGGCCAGCACGCTGGTAGTTCGAAGAGAATTTTTTGATGACACATTAAAGCGGCCCATGCGATTTCGGGTCATCGCGCTCCTCCCACGGGAGCGCCCGGGCGCGGTGGGACTTGCAGGATGCGGCGCGCAATTTCCGCAGAAAGCTGCGCGACGGTAGCTTGAATATCCTGGCGCGCCGCGTTGAGCTCGCCGGCCACGCGATTCTTGGCGGCACTGACCTCGACGGCGGCAGCGGCGCGCGCTTCTTTCAAGCGCGCGGCACGCTCGTCCAGCAGCTTCTTGCGCGCGGCTTCCTGCTCGGCATAGACCTGGCCACGGGCCTGCTTGAGGGCGTCCTGATACTGTTTCACCTTCTCGGCGGCAGCGGCTTGGGCCGCTTCAGCGGCCTTCTGGGCGCCCAGCGTCCGGGAGTCGCGCTCAGCCATCACTTGCAGCAGCGGCTTGAAGAAAATCGCCCGTAAGATGAAGTAAAAAAGGAGGATAATCAGGACTGTGGGCACAGCCTGAAGGAACAGTTCCCCAAGTTGGTGAACAATCTCTTGCATCTAAATGTGTCGCCTGAACCTCAAGGTTGGCAGCCGCGCCGTGCCCCGACCCGGAACGGGACAACAGTGGGCTTTGAGCTGCCGACTCGAAACTAGATTTTATAGCATCCACAGCGCCGTCCCGTCAAACGCGGGCCGTCAGTGAGGTGTAAGTTCGTTCGAAGAGCAAACGCTGCAGCGCGGATCTCTTTTTTAGCGATTCTTATTGCCTGGTTTGCGGGGCGATGTCGTAGACGTAGCGGATAACAACGCTACTGTTGTTGCGGCCGACAGTCAGATGCACCGTTTCGTACAGTTGGCGTCCATCCGGCGACAGTTCGAGGGTTCGGCTCAACTTTTGCCCGCGGGCGTCTTTCTCGTCGGTGACCAGCCGGCTGCCCACCCAATGCGCCGCGATCTCTTCGTAGGCCGAATCTTTTGACTTCTGCAATTTTCGCCCGTCGGTCATGAACGCGCGCTTGCGGTTCGTATCGTCCGTCAGGTCGACTTCCGCCCCGGTCATGCCCAGCGTGACGCCATTGGGCGGCCGGAGCAGCTCCTGCATTTTCTGGCGATCCTGGTCACTTTCGCTTTGCCCGCCGTACCCGCCTCGTCTTCCGCCGCCAGGATAGCCCCCGCCGATGCGCCCGCCACCGCCGGGATACCCGCCACCACCGCCTCGGCCCTGGCTTTCCCCGCCGCGCGCCTCCTGCAGTTTTTTCTGGGCGTCATCGCTGTCATCGCGATTCAGTTTCCAGGCACCAAGAATCGACTGTCGGGGCGGCGGCAACGGGGGCTGCGGTCTTGCTGGAGCCGGCGGTGCATCCTTGGATTCCACCTGCGGCAGAGGTCCTGGGGGCGATTGTGCCCGTACGAATCCAGGGACTGTGAAACACATCAATCCAAGCGCAATAACGGGGAGAAATCGATCGAGCTTCAGCATTCTCACGACTGCCTTTGGGGCCGAAACACTTCCAACGAAGAATTCCCATTGTAGGAGGAAAAGGTTCCCCTCGCAAAAATGCGCCCTGCCTAGGGCGATTCCTTGCAAGCCGCAACGGCGCTCCCTGCGAGTCCTCCTAGATTAGCTAATCGAATGAACGCAAATTTGCTTCACGCAGTCGCAAGCCATCCGTTAAGATCCGTAGCCCGTGCCAGCAGGGCCAGAGCGCCGAGTTCGCGGAAGCGGGCGGCGCGTTGACGATAGCCATGCTCACGCGCGCCGATGATAGCCATAAAGGGAACGCCCGCATCGCGCGCCGCAAGGGCGTCGTCGATATTGTCGCCAAGATAGAGCGCCGCCGAAGGATCGCGCTTTCCGAGAATTTTCAGCAGGCCTTCGGGATGCGGCTTTCGCTTGGCGTCGTCCATGGTGATGACTTTTCCAAAGTATTTCATGGCCGGCCAGTTTTCAAACGTGAAGGAAAACTCCCGGCGTGTGCGCCCGGTGAAAAGATTCAATTGGTAATTCCGCGCCCAGCGCTCGATTTGCCGTGGAGTAATCATCAGCTTTTCGTTGCGAACGTTGCCGGGCCTACCGTCCGTGCCCCAGTAGAATTTCTCGAACGCGGCACGCGCTTGCTCATAAGTCACCGGACGCCCCAGCGAACTCGCCCACGCCGACACCATGTTCCAATCGTCGTTGAAACCCGGTTTGCTCTTCCATTGGTGCAGCTCCGCGATCGTTACGCGCTTTCCTGTCAAGTAACGCACGGTTTCCAGCGCCGAGCGCCAATATGTCCCGCGCACATCGACCAGCACGCCATCCACGTCAAAGATCAAAATTTGCGGCTGCTGCGGAAGTGGCTTGCTTCGACGCGACGTCCGCTTGGCTGATTGGGGGGATTTTTTCGGCACGGACCCTCGTTCTGGATGCGTTTCTGTGACAAAACGAAATTTGAAAAAATACCTGCGGCAAAATAAAAGTGTCGCCGCTCGCCGCGCCCTGCGTCAAGCGCGCCGCGGTTGCTGGCCAATCCGGCGCGTTGCTACACTGGACGGGCGCGCGGCGCAAGGAGCAAAGAATGGCCAAGTTTGGCGGAGTGGACTACATCGATTTTGATTCACAGTTGAACGACGAAGAAAAGCTGGTGCGGCGCACGGCGCGAGATTTCGTCGAGCAGGAAATCATTCCCATCATCGAAAAACACAGCCGCGAGGGCACGTTTCCGCGCCATCTCGTTCCGCAGCTCGGCGAACTCGGCTTTTTCGGCGCGAATTTGCACGGCTACGGCTGCGCAGGCATGTCCAACGTCGCCTATGGCCTGGTGACGCAGGAACTGGAGCGCGGTGATTCCGGGCTGCGCAGTTTCGTCTCGGTACAAAGCGCGCTGGTGATGTATCCGATCCACGCCTACGGCAGCGACGCGCAGAAAGACAAGTGGCTGCCGCAACTGCAATCCGGCAAGGCCATCGGCTGTTTCGGCTTGACCGAACCGCAGTTCGGTTCGAATCCCAGCGGGATGTTGGCGCGCGCCGTAAAAAAGGGAAACAAGTACATTCTGAATGGCGAAAAGATGTGGATCACCAGCGGTTCCATTGCGGACGTCGCCGTCGTCTGGGCCAAAGGCGATGATGACCGTATTCGCGGCTTCCTCGTTGAAAAGGGCACACCAGGTTTCAAAGCCTGGGACGTGCACGGCAAGTGGTCGCTGCGCGCCTCGGTAACCTCCGGCCTATCCTTCACCGACTGCGAAATCCCCGAAGAAAATCTTTTGCCCAACGTCAGCGGCCTAAAAGGCCCGCTCGGCTGTCTGAACCAGGCACGTTACGGCATTGGCTGGGGTGCGCTGGGCGCGGCGATGGCGTGCTACGACACAGCGCTGCAATACGCGAAAACGCGCAAGCAGTTCGCAAACAAGCCCATCGCCTCACATCAATTGGTTCAGGAAAAGTTGGCCTGGATGATCACCGAAATCGTCAAGGGGCAACTCCTCGCGCTTCATGTCGGGCGCTTGAAGGACAGTGGCAAGGTCGATCCCGCCCACATTTCCATGCTGAAAATGAACAATGTCGGCATCGCGCTCGAAACCGCGCGCAAAGCCCGCGACATCCTCGGCGCCAACGGCATCGTCGACGACTACTGCATCATGCGCCACATGAACAACCTCGAGAGCGTGTTTACCTACGAAGGCACCAACGACATCCACAAACTGGTCATCGGCGAACGCATCACCGGGATCGCCGCGTTTGTCTAGGATCCGCGCGTGCGGGCCGATACTCGCCCAACAAACTTATTTCCATGCATCCGCAGCTAAGTTGAATCTTGTATCCTGTCTGTAGGGGCGCAGCATGCTGCGCCCCTACAGGAGCGACATCCGTGAGACCTTGCGCTTTCTCCAATCCCCGTGAATTTCTCCGCGCTCTCTTGCTATTTCTTGCTTTCGCTCTTTCCTCGAGCGGATCACTGCAAGCACAGCAGAAAGTCTCCGCGCCATCAGACAAGGTCAAAATTCGCGCCATCACCGCCTTCATCATTCTCGACCGCGCGCAATACAAAGAGCAGATCGCCGACACTTTGAAAATGCTGAAATACGCGCGGACCGTCTTTGAATCGCGCGGCTACGAAGTACAAACCATCCGCATCGCGACGCAACCGTTTCCGCAATACACGCAGGGCCTCACCTTCGACCAAACTGTTGCTTTCTTCAAGGATTACGATGCGCTGGCGCAGCAGGAAAAATTCGCAGCCGCCATCGGCCCTGCGATGCTCAACGCCGGCGACAGCGACGCGCAAGCCGACCTGCTCGGCGAAATCCTGCGCAACACCAAGCAACTAAACGCGACCGTGGCGGTCGCCGGCGAAGACGGCGTGCGCTGGAACGCCGTGGGCGCCGCGGCTCGCGTGATGAAGAAGCTCTCGGAAACCACAGAGCACAGCCAGGGAAATTTTCACTTTGCCGCAATCGCCATGGTGCCGCCGCTGACGCCCTTTTTCCCCGCGGCCTATCACACCGGCTTCGGCCACCAGTTTGCCGTCGCGTTGCAATCGGCCAACGTCGTCGCAGCTGCGTTCAAGGATGCCCCTGACCTGGCCACCGCGCAACAACGCCTTACCGACAAACTGGGCAGCGAAGCCACGGCCGTCGAGGCACTGGCGCAGCGCGTGGACCGCGACATGGGCTGGGCCTACGTGGGCATCGATCTGTCACCCGCGCCGGCGGGCGACGTTTCCATTGGCGCCGCGATCGAAAACCTGACTGCGCAACCAGTCGGCGCCAGCGGAACGCTCACCGCAGCGGCGACCATCACCGCCGGCCTCAAAGCTGTTTTCGTGAAGCAGACGGGCTACTCAGGCCTAATGCTGCCGATCCTCGAAGACAAGCGACTCGCCCAGCGCTGGAGCGAAGGGCGCATCTCCCTCGACGCCTTGCTGAGTTACTCCGCCGTGTGTGGCACGGGTTTCGACACCATTCCGCTGCCCGGCGACACCACCGTTGAACAGCTTTCTCTGATCATCGGCGACATGGCCAGCCTCGCCTACAAGTGGCACAAGCCGCTCTCCGCGCGGCTGCTGCCTGTGGCAGGCAAAAGTCCCGGCGACACCACGGAGTTCGACGATCCGTTTCTGGTGAACACCACGCTCCAGCCGCTGGTGCGCGCGGCAAACAAACAGTAGTGTTGCGCTATCTTCCTCATCCGAGTCGACAGGCGATTTCTTTTCTCTCTCGCCTCGACTCGTAACTCCCCTTTGACCTATCATTGGCGACCGTCCCGGCCCCGCCGGGACCAGCCGGAGGGCGCTTGTTCTATGGAAGCTCAACTCAGTCTTGAATTCCTGCGCGTCGTGGAAAATGGCGCGATCGCCGCGGCCCGCACCATGGGATTTGGTGACCGCCACAAAGCCGACGAAGTCGCTGTCGAAGCCATGCGAAAAACCATGGACGCCGTGCAGATGGACGGCACCATCGTCATCGGCGAAGGCGAGCGTGATGAAGCGCCCATGCTTTACATCGGCGAGAAAGTCGGACTGGCGACGCACGCTCCCAACGCCCTCTTTCCCGCCGTGGACATTGCCGTCGATCCGCTCGAAGGCACGAATCTTTGTGCCACCGGCGCCCCGGGAGCGATCGCCGTCCTGGCCGCCAGTGAGCGCGGCGGCCTCCTGCACGCACCCGACCTCTACATGGAGAAAATCGTTGTGGGCCCTTCGTGCAAAGGCGCCGTAGAACTCGATGCACCTGTTGCCGACAACTTGAAATCCATCGCCAAGCGGCTGAATCGCGACGTCGAGGATCTCGTGATCATCGTTTTGGACCGGCCGCGTCACGAAAAACTCATCGCCGACATTCGCGCAGCGGGCGCGCGCATCCGCCTCATCGGCGATGGCGATCTTTCCGCAGGCATCTCCGCCGCCGTCGTCGGCACCGGCGTGCACGCGGTGATGGGTACTGGCGGAGCTCCGGAAGGCGTTCTCACTGCAGCTGCGCTGCGTTGCCTGAACGGGCAGATTCTCGCCCGACTGGTGGTCAGCAAACCCGAACACGAAGAGCGCCTGGCCAAGATGGGCGTCAAGGACACCAAACGCATTTACGACACGGATGACCTGGCGCCCGGCAAGAAAATCATCTTCGCCTGCGCCGGCGTGACCGACGGGAATCTGCTGCGTGGTGTGCGCTTCTTTGGCGAAGGCATCCGCACCCAATCTATGATTTTGACCCTCGACGACCGGCAAGTACGCTTCGTCGATACCGTCAATCTCGAAAAGCGTCCGGACGTCAAAGTGCGCTTTAACTGAGACCGGGAAGAAGCGCCAAGATCGTGCCTACACGAACGAACAGGGACATTTAGAACACACTGCTGCGCCGTTCTTGTTTCAACTGGGCTTCTCTCTGTCAAACTAATCTTTGGGTAAAATTCGCCCAGCTTTTGATCATGGACTGGGAGCGTTAGGTCATGGCGGAAACACCGACCGGGGAATCTTCCTCGTCCAAATCACTACTGTGGATGATGATCGCTTTTTTTGCTTGTATTGGTGTTTTGCTCGGCGGAGGCTTTTTCCTGGCCTCCCGCATCATGCATACCGCGGGACTCTCGGCTTCCATGAACAAGGATACCGTTCGCACGCCCCTGGGAAGTTTCCGGCTGGAGAAAGAAAACGCCGTGGGTCCCGGCCTTCCTCTCTATCCCCACGCCTCACTCGTGGTGCCCGGCGAAGAGGCCTCGGCCCAAGCCATTCAAAACGCCAAGCGCGGCATGGATTCCGTCACTTATCATTCCACCGATTTGCGCGATTTCGTCGATAGCTGGTATGCAAAACACCTCGGTCCGGAGTTCCAACGTCACGATGCCGGCGAAAAGCCGCTCCCCGAAATTTTCCGCGACGTGCGCGTGTCGGACAACGATATCGCCTTTGTTGCCGAGCGTGGCCAGCAGGTGCGCATCGTGGCTCTCTCGTTGGACGCCACCGGAACCAAGATCTCCTTGATCCGTTTTGACAAGCCGGCATCGCAGTAACGGCCCCAATCAGGAAGAGCCGCCGGGGGGTAGTATCTGCCCCGACTCCACAGCAGGATCGACCTCATTTTTTGTTGTGACGATTTCGCCGCGAGTTACTGCTGTGGGCTGGTGATGGCCAGAAATACGCGGTCGTCTACGCTCACGGACCGCGTGAACAAGGTCGCCGTTCCCGCCCCCGCCAGCGCTACATTTTTCCCGCTGCCGCTCAACGCGGGCCCGGCGGGCAAACTCCCGCTCGCGGGCGCGCTGCCCGGTTCCAGAGAAATGCGCGTTGTCTTCGGTGTGCAACTCGAAGCTCCCAGGCACGTGTCGCGCACAAAGGCTTGGCGATAGCCGCTGTTATTCACGCTTCCCGTGGAGTTCGTCACTGCCCCTTGATTCGCTGCATGACTAGGCGTCACGGCAATGAACGCTACAAAGCGTCCCGAACTGCTGACCGAAGGAAGAATCGCTTCCGTTCCGGCCAATGCTCCGCTCGCATCTGTTGAAATAAGCTGCGTTGCAGGAGTGCAGGGAGCTGCCGCACCTAGACAAGTATCGCGCAGATAGATTTGGCGGCCTGCCGTCGCTCCGGATGCCAGATTGCTCGCCGCCGAACTGAACGCCACATAGCGACCGTCGGCACTCATCGACGGCGAATGGCTGTCATTGTTACCGGAAGTCCCATCCCCCGCGACGGACAAAAGCACCGTGTGCGCCTGGCAGCTCGATGCCGCGCCTTCGCACGTGTCGCGCAGAAATGTCTGTGTGTGGCCATCCTGAACGGACGTGTAGGACACGTATCGCCCGTCCGCGCTCACGGCCGGGGTTTCCTCCACCGCATTTGCGTTCGCATTCGCCGCTTGCGCGCCCGCCGCTCCTATCGTGAATATTTCCGCGTTGCTTGTGCCGCCGCCCGATCCTACACAATTGAACGTGCAGGTGGATGGCGGAGGCGCGGGCGGATTGGAAACCGTCACGCTAGCGGCAATCGACGCAGTCGTGGTGTTCACCAGCAGGGAGGAAGGGATCGTCACCGTAATCTGAGTTGCGGTGATCGTGGGATTCGACAATGTGGCCTGCGTGCTCGGCAGGTTGAAGTTCACCACCGACCCTCCCGAGGGGTCCGTGGTTGGCAGGAATTGTGTCCCAACAATCGTCAAAGTCAGCGAAGCGCTTCCCGCCGGCGCATTGTTGGGGGTGATGCTCGTTATCGTCGGAATTGGGTTTGCTTTTGGATTGATCTGAAAGGAAAGCGCGTTGGAGAGCCCGTTGTTCCCCGCGCCCGAGAAAGGATTTAGTGTGACCACCGTGGCTGTTCCGGGGTTGGCAACCAGCGCCGCCGGAACTTTTGCCGTCACCGTAGGCACATTTCCGTTCGCATCCGGTGTCGCCGTGGTCGCCAGGTTCTGCCCGTTCCAGGTGACCACCGTCTTCGCTACAAACCCGCTGCCGTTTACCGTGAGCATGAAATCCTTGCTGCCCGCGTTTATGTTCGACGGCGAAAGCGACGTGATTTGCGCGCCAGTATTGTTTTGAAACGTGCTGCCGTAGTCGTTGCAGCCGACAACTCCGATAAACGCCACAACGGCTACCGCCAGTGCTGCCCAAAACCGCTTCATCGAGGCTCCTTCATTTTCCCTGGCGGCCGCAGCGCGGCCCGCCCCTCTGGGCGCAAGGCGGGGATCCGCGGCGCCAGAATTCTTTTCCGGTAAGATGCGCGATTTGCGCTTGGCGTTGACCGTTACGAGATCACGCCAGTTAGCGGCTTTAACCGGTCACCTTGTCGCTCAACGCGAAGCGCTTTTCGCTCCGCCCAACTCTCGGGCCGGTTTTCTTCATCCAGCACCGGTTGTCCCGATTGGACCGGTTCCCTCAACCCTATATCCTTACCACCCGGCCCGCGACCAGGTCAATGCGCATTCCTACCCGGCCAGCTCAGTCCCAGTGATGCCAGCGACTCGCGCGCCAGCTTCTGAATGTGTTCGCGGCACTCCGCGTCCCCAGGCACAAGAACCGCCGCTGCCCGGTAACACCCCGCTGCCTTCTCCTTGCGGCCGAGCTTTGCATACAGATCTCCACAGGCTAGTTGAAAAAGCGGGTTTCCCGGATACTTGTCCACAAGCGGTCCGATTACGCCCAGCGCCCGTTCGTACTGCTGGTCGTAGCGGTGCAAATTGAGCGCCAGGTAGAAGCGCGCCGCGTCAGGCGTCAATTCTCCTTGGGCGATGTCGTACTCGAGTTGCCGTATTCCCTCCTTTTTTGATCCGCCTGGAATTCCCATGAAGAATCGCAGTACTTTGGTCATGCCGCTCAGCGTATCGATGTAATAGTTGTACAGACCGAGACCCAGGTCTGCGTCAGCAAGTTCGGGATCCAGCGCAATGGCACGGAGCAGGTGTTCCCGCGCGTGGACACCGGCACGGGCGGTGTTGCGCCCCTCAAATCGCAGCCCGTACAACCGCGCCGCCTGAGCATCGCCCATGCCAGCGTAGAAGTGCATCTCCGCGGTTTCCTGGCGTTTTAGCTGGGCTTCCGCCAGCATCGAAACTTTTTCTGCAAGATCGAGGAAGTGTTGATCGGATGGCAGTTTCGGGCGGCGCCGCGCATCATTCATCCCGTATTTGAACTCCGCAGACAGGCACCAGATCCTCCACCAGAGTGCTTCGGTTTCCAGAAGATAGCCCAGTGGATGATCCGGCCGCTCCCGCTCCATGCGCCGCGCATCTTCCAGGGCTCCATCCAAGTCGAACGCATAGATTTTCTGGACGATCTTGTAAGCCTCGGGCGGCAACGACAACTTTCCCGAGGGCGCCGGTCTTGCTTGCGATTCTTGGGCGCTATGTAGAAGCAGGCAACTAGATAACAGAGCAAGCAGCACTCGCACGGGCGGCACCCGGAAACGGATTTGCGCCAGGTTCAGGCCTTGCGCCGCATGAGTTTAAGCTGTTCGAGCAGAGTTGCAAAACGAAATGGTTTTCGCCAGGCCGCCCCAATTGCGTGTTAGGTGCCGCGGCGCGCATTTGTTATTCTCGGCGGCGCGATGTCATCGCCAGAGAATGTTGGCCGCTCAGCGGCCGCCAATGATAAAGACCGCTCAGCGGCCGCCGCCAAACAAAACTCTTCGATCGGCGCTAGGGACCTGGGCCGCAATGATCTCGAGCGCGGTCTCGGCCTGAAAGAGGCCGTCGCCCTCAACATGATTGAAATGGTCGGCATCGGACCTTTCGTCGTGATCCCGCTGGTGATCAAGGCCATGGGCGGTCCGCAGTGCTTGCTGGCGTGGGCCGCTGGCGCCGTGCTCGCCCTTCTCGACGGATTCGTCTGGTCCGAACTCGGCGCGGCGATGCCGCTGGCCGGCGGAAGCTACGTCTTCCTTCGCGAAGCGTACGGCCCCGGCAGCATGGGCCGCATGATGTCCTTTCTCTTCGTTTGGCAGACGCTGATTCAGGCGCCGCTCAGCCTGGCTTCCGGCGCTATCGGCTTTTCGCAATACGCCTCGTATCTGTATCCACTCGGCAAATATGGCGAAAAGGCGCTGTCCGGAGCGCTAGTGATCGTCCTCGTCGCGTTGCTCTACCGGCGTATCGCTTCGATCGGGAAAATCTCGTTGTTCCTCTGGGCCGGTGTCATCGGAACGATTCTCTGGCTCATCTGGGGCGGCGCGACGCACTTCAACGCGCGCCAAGTTTTTACTTATGCGCCAGGAACATTCAACCTTTCGTGGTTGTTTTTTGCAGGGCTGGGCTCGGCCACGGTGAATACGATTTACACGTATTGGGGTTACTACAACATTTGCCATCTCGGCGGCGAAATTCGCCAGCCCGAGAAAAATATTCCGCGCGGCATCTTCATTTCCATCGTGGGAATCGCCGTGCTGTATTTGGCCATGCAGACCAGCATTCTTGGCGTTCTCCCGTGGCAGCAGGCTCAGGAGTCACCCTTCATCGTCAGCGCCTTTATCGAAAAACTTTATGGATCGGGTGCGGCGCGCTTCGCCACGGTGATGGTCCTGTGGATAGCGTTCGCATCAGTGTTTTCTTCGATGCTGGGGTATTCGCGCGTGCCGTATTCCGCCGCGCTCGATGGGAATTTTTTCCGGATATTCGCGCGAGTGCATCCGAAAGAAAAATTCCCACACGTCTCGCTGCTCTTCATCGGGGCGGTTACCTTCGTGTTCAGCCTTTTCTTCAAATTGAAGACGGTCATCGCCGCCGTTCTCGCGATGCGCCTGATCATTCAGTTCATCGGCCAGGCTGTCGGCGTGATGCTCCTGCGGCAGCGCTGGTCCGCCGACCGACTGCCCTTTAAGATGTGGTTGTACCCGCTGCCGGCGTTGCTGACCATCGTCGGCTGGCTGTGGCTTTTTTCGCGTACCGGAAACGCTATCTGGTGGGGAGTGCTGGTGATCGTCATGGGCCTCGCTGTTTTTCTGGTGCAGGCGCGCGTGCGCAGCGAATGGCCCTTCGCATCCTCCGCGAACACAGCATGATTAGATTTAGGTTCATCCATGGCGAAGCTGGCGCTTGGTCATTTCCAGTATCGCGGTGTGAGGCGCCGCCCTGCCGTGTAACCGCCCAGCGACCTGCACGCATCGAACTATCTCGCCGCGCGACAAAGCGCCGGAGGCAATGTGAATCGCGTTTCTAAGAAAATCAGTAAGGCAATTATCATGAGCGCGAGTCTCCTTGCTTTTGTCCAACCCCGCGCGTCCGCGCAATTTCCTCCCGCGCCAGGCACTGGCCCCGGCCTGCCCGAAACCGTCGAAGCCATCGACACCGCCCGCGTGACCACACGCATTCTCTACATCACCGCGCATCCCGACGACGAGTCCGCGACGCTGCTGACATATCTTGCGCGCGGGCTGCATGCGGACGTCGCGCTGCTGACTCTTACGCGCGGGGAGGGCGGGCAAAACGACTTGGGACCGGAGCAAGCTCCGCAACTTGGGTTGATTCGCACACAGGAACTCCTCGCGGCCACGCGCAGCTACGGTATAAAGCTTTACTTTGGTGGAGCGCCCGACTTTGGCTATTCGAAGACTGCGGAAGAAACGCAAAAGATATGGGGCGACGCGGTTCTTGGCGATATGGTTCGCGTCATCCGCACGTACCGGCCGAACATCGTGATCAACGGCTGGGGAGGGGTTCACGGCGGCCATGGGCATCACCAAACTTCCGGTGTGTGGACCCCGCGCGCCGTGGCGCTCGCCGCCGATCCCAACGCCTTTCCCGAGCAATTGACAAAAGAAGGTCTTGCGATCTGGGGCAGTTCCTCGAACCCCGTGCAAGTGCTCGACACGGAGCGCGGCGGTGTAACCAGCGCCACTACGAACAGCTACACGCTGCCCGTCGATGAGATCTCTCCTCTTTGGGGAAAGACCTGGCGGGACATAGCACTCGACGCGTTCGCAAACCACCGTTCGCAGGGCATTGCCGGTTTCCTTGGCTCACCCTTTCTCCGCAGGCCGCTGGTGCTCGTTCGCGAGGACGGGAAAAAATTTGATCCGGCGAGCCTGGCGCAGCCGCTTCGAGACCTCGATACCGGCACTGCGGCGCAGGCATCCATGCGGCCGGCCCTAAACCAGGCGGAATCCGCAATTCAGAAAGCGCACGACGCGGCGCTCTCCCTTAAGTGGGGGGAATCGGCAATGGAAATGGCCAGCGCCGCCAAGCAAATCGAATCGCTTTCTTCCGCCATAGGCGCGGTTTCCTCACCGCTTTTGTCCGTCGAACTTGCCGGAGCGCAGCGCCGCATCGAACGGGCATTGGCCCTGATTGCCGGCGTGCAAATCCGCGCGGAAGCCGACCGCGACGCCCTGGTTGTCGGAGAATCGTTCAGCATCGCGGCGGAAGCGCGCTGCCGCGTGGAGACCGAGTGCAAACTCGCAGAGCTCCGTCTAGTTCTTCCAAGAGGGATGAGCGAAATAAAGCCGGAGAAAGATCCGGCGAAGCGCGGCGAGTTCAAGGTGCAGGTCGAGGCATCCGCTCCGGCGCTAACCGCCTGGGACAAGTTGCAACCCGAGCCGCCGCCCCTTGTTTTTGCGCAACAAGAAGTCTCTGTCAGCGGCTACAAATTCAACGTCAAAGTTCCCGTGACGCATATCGCCGCAACCTCCAGCCATGTGGACCGCGTACCGCTGCGCGTTGTTCCTGCGTACACTCTGGCGGTCGATCCCAAGCAGGCCGTTGAAGTCCTGGCGAAGCAGAGAAAACCGTTCGACGTGCTTCTGCGTGTTCACTCGTACGCCACACAGCCGGGGAAAATCAGCGTGGGCGTGGATGTGCCGCAGAACTGGACAAGCAGCGCCCCCATGGCGCTTGAATTCGGCGGAGGGGGAGACCAATACGCGAAGCTGACCGTAACGCCCCAAGCGAAACTCGCGGCCGGCGATTACACGGTCGCTGCCTACGCAAAACGCGGCGAAGAAAAATTCACGGACTCTCTTGAACCGTTGCCCTCGTTGCCGACGCAATACTGGGAAGAACCAGCGAAATGCGTCGTGCACGCATTCGACGTCAACGTTCCGGACAATCTCCGCGTCGGCTACATCACCGCGGAGAGCGAACCCATTCCCGAAGCGCTGCGGCGGCTCGGCATTCAAGTGGAAACTCTGGATGCGCAGGCACTGGCGTTCAGCGATTTGTCAAAATTCAACGCCATCGTCGTCGGAGTGCGCGCTTACGAGCTGCGCCCCGAGCTTCCCGGCGCAAACCAACGCCTGCTCGACTATGTTTCAAAAGGCGGCACGCTCGTCGTCCAATACAACCGCGATTTCATCTGGGACAAATTGCAGCCCGCGCCCTATCCGGCAAAAATCGGCAACCCCACGCCGCGCATCACCGACGAGAATTCTCCAGTGAAGTTTCTGAAGCCCGATGATCCGCTCCTGAACACGCCGAACAAAATTACGCAGGACGATTTCAAAGCCTGGGTGCAGGAACGCGGCCTGTATTACTGGAGTCAGTTCGACGCGAAATATACGCCGCTGCTGGCCATGAATGATCCCGGCGAATCCGACCTGAACGGCGCGCTCGTTTACACAAAATATGGACAGGGCACGTACATCTACACCGGCATCGCCTTCTTCCGCCAGTTGCCCGAAGGCGTTCCGGGCGCTTACAGACTCTTTGTGAATCTGCTCAGCGCCTCGCTGGCCAGGTAAACCGACTGAACACACATCCGACTTTCCCGAAGCGGCGTGTTATTCTCTCCAACCAGAGGACTCGAACGCGCAAGGAGCCGAATGCGAATAAAGAATTGTCCGACGAACTTCCTAAACTGGCGGGGCCTGCGGCCCGCATTTCTGCTGCTGCTCGGCGCCGTTCTGTTGTTCGTGGCCGCTGCCCCAGCCGCCGCTCAGAAGGACAAGAAAAAGAAAAAAGACGCCCCCGCCGACGCCACTCCGATTATCCCTTTGTCCGATGAACAACAGATTGATTACCTGATCTCCGAAATGATGGGCGCGTGGCAAGTCGGCGACATCGAAAAATTGCACAAGGACTACGCCGATGATGTTTCCGTGGTCAACGGCGGATGGGCCCCGCCGGTCATCGGCTGGCCGAGCTACGTGGCGCAGTACCAGCAACAGCGCGCACGCCTCCAGCAGGTGCGCATGGACCGCACCAACACGTATATCAAAGTAAGCGGCACGGTGGGTTGGGCCTGCTATCAGTGGGATTTTTCGGGAACGGTGGACGGGCAGCCTTCCACGGCTCAGGGGCAGACGACGCTGATCATGGAAAAACGCAACGGCAGGTGGGTGATCGTGCACAATCACACTTCATTAGTGCAGGCGAGTCAGCCGGCCGTCCCGGCTAGTACACCGCCAACCGCGCAACCGCAACCCAACAAACCCGCTTCCAGCTAACGCCTTGCGCAGCAGTCTTCGAACAGCGGACTGGCCTAGAAGTTCTGTTTGAGGCCCTGGTAAATCCAGAGTCCGCCGGCGAGCAGGAGCAGCGTGCCGGAAAGGACGCCGCTAATCAGCACAGGGCGAGAGAGAGAGACGATCTTACTGATCAGCTCCTGCTGCTCCCTGGCCAGATGACTCTCCGCAGTGCCCAGGAAGATTTGATCGTCCTCGTGGCTCGAGAGCACACTGCGCCATATAAACAACACAATGAATACGGCGGTGACGATCCCCCAGGCGATCAGTAGATAGAGTAAGGGCCCCGTTAGGTTCGTGTCCATCGTGACCTCCCGTTGGAACGATCCGCGATGCCTGCCTAGGACGGGCAGGCAAGGGGTACTACATGCTTCTGCCGCGGAGTATAGCACTCTGCATTTGAAATTACAGTGTTATGAATAAGAAAACCTGATTCTTGCCAGCGCTCGCCAGAGAGGGGTCGCGAGCTGCCTTCCTGCCACTTCGCCCCGCTGCGTTGACAAAGCGAAGTGCAGCGGGCAGAATGAAAAAGCCTCGTTTTAGGTGTGTTTTGGTCCAGTGGAGACCGCTCACCTTATCTGTGCCCGAATGGCGGAATTGGCAGACGCGCTAGCTTCAGGAGCTAGTTCTCGCAAGGGAGTGGAGGTTCGAGTCCTCTTTCGGGCACCAAATCAAGTCACTACCGCAGAATCCTAAACTACGGCTGAGTGTTGCCCGAGCTTACCGCCAGTGGAATAGCGCTTCTCCCACCGCACCAATTTCCAGCGTCAATGTGCGTTCCGGTTGACTGCAGTCCAGCACCGTATTCGCCTGGTACAAATCCTGCACCGGCAAGCGGTATGGCGCATCCGCAACACTTAATTGCACGAAAATGGGACCGGATGGGATGTTTTCCAGCGTCGTTCCGCCCTCTTTCGTCCAAAGTGACTCGTCTTTTCCATTGACGATGATGTCGTAGGCTTTGGAGACCGCCTTCTTTGAGGCGTACTTCACCCCGAGGGTGATCGTGCAAGTTCCCGCTTTGGGCGGCACTGCGGCATCTCCCTTGGCTACGGGAACCTGCGCGACCACTTGCGCGCGAACCGATTCCGCCATGGTGTTGGCTGCTTTTCCCAGTGGTTGTTTGGCGAACGGCTTGTTGGGGTCGGACATGTAGCGGATGATTCCCGCACCTTGGCGCATTCTGCCGGATATGGGGTTGTCGGCGTTCATGCCCAGGTTTGCCGCTTCCAGCAGGGCTTCATGGCGAGACATGGCGACACTGTAGACGGATGGCGCCATTTCCTTGCTGGTGGCCATGTCGATGAGCTTGGCTTCCACGTGCAGCACGAAATCTCCCTTTTGCGGTTTGTCCGTCGGCTGCATGGTCATGACCAGGACTTTATCCACGCCCGCGGTTTGCGCGTAATCGGTGATCGATTCCGGAATCAGCGGGTTGTATAGCCCTCCCGGATTCAGCAGGAGCACCTGAAACGCCGCTCCGTCCAGCTTCTGATAGACCATGGCCGTCAAGTTATGCGAAAACAATTGGCCGTAGGTTTCGCCGGAAGTATCGAAGACCGGCATAATGCCCACAATCTTAGGTCCGCCACTGTCTTGCGCTTGAGCGATCCTGCAGCTGAAGACAAGCAGCGCGCAAAAACCAAGCACACAGATTCGTCTCATTGTCTCTCTCCATCTCGATTAAAGAATAAGAAGCGGAGGCACGCAATCGCTGCGCGCCTCCCGGTTATGCTTGGGCCTCAGTGTGGTGAAGCCGTCGTCTTCTTCACCGCAGGTTTCGCGGGTTGTGCGGGAGTCTCAGAGCCGCCGGAAGTTCCAGAGCTTGCAGAAGAGCCTCCGACGGCGCTTCTAATCACTTCCGAGGTGTTGGTCGAAGGCGTCGACGAAGTCGTGGATAGCGCGCCGACATACTTCGTGCTGACCACCGCAGCCGGCGGCACGTACCAGCTCTTGTCTCCGATCAATAGCAGGTAGTCGTAGATGATGTACATGTTGGGCGGCACTTGTCCGGTGTGCTGACGCTGATACAGGGCTACGTAAGTCTTCAGCTCTTTCTTGATTTGCTCTTGCAGGCTGGTATCGTTCTGGGTGATCTGATAGAGCGCTTGCTCGAGGTAGGGTTCGGGATAAGCCCCGCGGTCCGCGTCGTATTTGATGGCTTCCAGGAACTCGTTGAGAGCTTGCTGTTTGTCATCATCGGTGCGACCGGTCGCGGCGATCACTTGTCCCAGATAATAGTGCGCGCGGGGATCGTTGGAACGAAGTTTTACGGCCTCGTCGAGATTGTCCCGTGCTTCGGCGTAGAGGTCATACTGGAGTGCGATGACTCCGTTGTCGCGTTTCAGAGCCGACATCAACAAGGAGAACTCCGGCTTGGAGCCCACAAGTCCGCCTGCTTTTAGCTTGGCATCCAGGTCGGCTTTGTACGACGTCGTGATCAGCTTGGTGATGGTCGCCTGACGTTCCCGCGTGCGTTCCGGGTTTCCGATGAAACCTAAGCCTTCACGACTGTCACGCCCTACCAGGTTGTCCAACCGTGCGTAGAGACGCGGAATTTCGCGAGCGTCATAGTTTTGGTCCAGCATGTATTTGAGTCCCGCTTCGTCGGCTTCGTTTTCGAAGACCGTGGACCACTCCGTGGGAACGAACCTGTTGCGGAACAACAAAGCCCCGCCGATAAGTCCACCGACTGTCCCGATGCCGCCGCCAATCAACGCTCCGGTGGCGCCGCCGGCTGCGCCGCCGATGGCCGCGCCGCCAAGAGCGGCCCCGATGCCAAAGATCTTTTTCTTTTTCTCGACATCTCCCTGCTTCTCCCTATCGAACTCTTCCTCCAGGATTTCGTTGCGGATTTGGTTGTAAGTATGCCGCCGCTCCACGTGGGCGATTTCATGGCCCAAGACGTAGGCAAGCTGCGCTTCGTTATCCAGAAGCGCAACCAGTCCCGTCGAGACATAGATGGTGCCTGTCGAGAGCGCTTCCGCCCGAGGAACGGGATCCAGCAGCAGGCGGAAGGTGTACAGGTTGGGCGACCCGTTTGGCACGATCCTCTGCCCCAGGGCGTTCACGTAGCGCAGCAGGATGGGGTTGTCATACAGCTCGCCGTACTTCTCGCGAAAATCCGCAAGTGCCGTGGGCCCCAGTTCCGCGGCTCGCGAGGACTGGTTCACGTTGTACGCGAATTGCATGTCCGCGCGCCGCCGCTCGTCCCAGACATCGGAAATTCTCTTGATCACGTCGGGACGCTGGGCAATGGCGGCCAGTTTCTGTTTGTCTTTGTCGCTGTAATCGGTCGCCGTCTGAGCCAGCAGTGGCGACACAACCCAAAGCAGTGCACAGAGCAGCAGTCCGAACCGTGCTATTCCGGATCGCTGTATCATAAGGACCTCCTAGTTCTATTCGAGAAAAACCCTTCCGGGGAGACCTGCCGCGTCCTTTTGGAGGACGTGAGGACAGGAAGAGATACTGAATGTAGTATTCCCGCCCGCGCAAGGTGTCAAGCAAAATTCCCCATTCACGTTGACAACTTACCAGCGCCTCACTAACATTCCGTCAATCCGTGACACCCGTGCGCCTCTATTTCGTATCTTTCCTCACGCTTCTGGGTATTCTCGTCTTCCTGCCGGCCACAGCTTCGGACTTCAACGAGCCCATCACATTGGAGATTCCGCAGCTGCAACTGCTGCTCGACCCGAACAGCGCCACCACCATCGCCTCTCCGGATTTCGATCAAGTGCTCGTGCACATCGCCAGGCATGCCGGCCAGGTCAACTACGGAAGCATCTATTCGAAGGTGAACACGGAATCCGCGAACATCGTGATGACCACCACCAGCACCGAGGATGGCATCCTCTGTAAACTTGATCTCGCGCATCGCGCCGGTTTTCGTATCCATCCCGGCCGCAATTCCATCGAGGTTTCTTATAACGACCGAATGGAACGCGTTCACTACGCTTCCTTCCTGTTGGAAGTTCCGGAACCGGTCGAAAAAAGAGGCATTCCCGCTCCGCGCCGCCCAATCACGCCGGACCGCCCCGCCGCGGAAAAGTTTGCCGTCATCGTGGGAGTTTCGCATTACGCCAATTCCGGCGCCGGTTTTTCCAATCTCAAATACGCCGACCAGGACGCCCTGGCCTTCCGCGACTTCCTCCTTTCCGCCGACGGAGGGTCATTCCCCAAGGAAAATATCCGCGTGCTGCTCAACCAGGACGCTACTTCGCAAAACGTGCGCAGCGCTTTCTTTACTTTTTTGACGCGTGCGCAACCTGATGACGAAGTTGTGTTGTACATTGCAGGGCACGGCGCGCCCGATCCGAACGACCCACGCAATCTTTATCTGCTCACCTACGACACCAAACTCGATGACATGGGCGGCACAGCGTTCCCTATGTTTCAGTTGCAGGATGTTTTCAACAGGGTGCTCAAGGCCAAGCGCGTGGTGACCTTTGCCGACACCTGCCACAGCTACGGCTTCAGCGGCGAGCGCGACCGCAAGAAAAAATCCAACAACCTCTTCAATCAATACGTGGCCCGCTACGCCAATCAAGCCGACCGCGCCGTCATCACCGCCAGCGACATCAGCCAGCTCTCCCAGGAATCCGAGCAATGGGGCGGCGGGCACGGCGTTTTTACCTATTACCTGTTGAAGGGTTTGCGGGGCGAGGCAGACGCGAACAAAGATGGCACCGTGACCGCGGGGGAACTCTTTGCGTACGTGCGCGACAACGTGCAGAAAGCCACCGGCGGCGACCAAAGCCCTATGGCTCTTCCCGGCCTCGCGGAGCGCATCCCGCTTTCGGGCGCGAGCCTGCGCAAATCCAGCCGTGCCCAGGTCAACACAGAACCCCACTCGATTTCTGCTAGTGCATCGGCCGCCCCTATTTTGTAAGCTATTGTCCATCACCACGCTGGCTCCCACTCGGCGTGGCTTTACGTCATCTTCATGACCGGCAACGCTAAAAAAACAGCCACTCTCTCGCCTGCTCCCGAAATTCGCAGCACCGGCTGGCGTGGCTGGCTCATCGTTCTTGGCCTTTCGCTGGCTGTCGCCTTGATTGTGGCCCTTGCTGATCACTACGGCTATTTTGAGAAACCGGATTTACTGGGCTACGACTTTCTCGTCAAATCTCAGAAGGCCGGGCCGCCTAGCGAAAGAGTTCTTTTTATCGATTTTGACGAAGCGAGCGTCACCGCTTATCACGTTTACCGAATTCCCCGTGATCTGCTTGCGAACGTCATCAAAAAAACTGCCAGCGGAAGCCCGTCGGCTATCGGCCTTGACGTCCTGCTCGATGAAGCCCGCCTTCCCGCCCGCGACGATGAGACGCTGGCGGAAGTCATAAATGACGCCGGCAACGTGCTTCTCGTCAGTGAATACAGTTTCATGGAACACGAGCCTTCTGAACCACTTCCCCTATTCCAGAAAGCTGCTTCTGGCGTAGCCTTCGGCGACCTTGTTTCCGACCCAGATGGCTCCGTGCGTCGCATGTTCCTGGCCCTCACCAATCCGAAGTACAAACGGCGTTCTTTTCCGTTGGCGTTGGTCACGCTGGCGAACGACAGCCCGGAGACACCTTGGAAGCTGGGCGCCCCGCGAGACGGCCACATTCAATTCGGTCCGCATCAAATTCCTCTGGCTACTACCAATCCCCCTACCGTATGGATTCATTTCCGTCCGTCTCCACCGGTCAGGTCTTACTCCGTGAAGGATCTTCTGTCTCCCGGATTTGATACCTCCGTCTTCAAGGACAAAATCATCGTCATTGGTGAAACCAGCGAAAGAGGAAAGGATTCATTCAACACTCCGGTTTCCTCGGCCGGTGTTCGTATTAACGGCCGCGACATTCTCTCTGGAGCTGAAATCCACGCCGCTGCCGCGGAAACTTTGCTCACCGGACACACTCTTCGTACTGCTCCGCCCTACACCCATTGGCTCTGCGCCCTCGTTCTGGCGTTTCTTGTTGCCTCGTGCGGCTATTTGCACCGCTGGTTCATTTCCGTAGCTGCGACTTTGCTGCTTCTCGCTGGCGTGGTTGCCCTAGCATATTACCTGTTCACCTACCAGAATCTCTGGGGGCCGTTTGTTTCCACAGAGGTATGTCTGATGTTCGCCCTTCCCGCGGGACTCGGCTATCGCTCGGTGGAAGAGCGTCGCCTCAAGCGCCTGATGGAAATGGAACGCGGCCAGATCATGGGCCTCTTCGAGCGCTATGTTTCTGCCGACGTGGCCGCCGAAATCTGGAAGCGCCGCGATCAAATCGTTCTAGCCGGTGAAGAACGCACCGCTACAATTCTCTTCTCGGACATTCGCAGCTTCACCGCGATGACTTGCAACGTCCCTTCGAAAGAAGTTCTCGAATGGCTCAATCGCTACCTCACGGTGATGGGAGACGTCATCAAGAAAAATGGCGGCTTCCTGAACAAATTCATTGGTGACGGCATCATGGTGGTCTTTGGCGCTCCGCTCAGCGAAAGTCCAAAGGAAGACGCACAGCGCGCTGTCCGATGCGCGCTCGAAATGCTTGATTGCCTTGAGAAATGGAACGCCAGCCGCAATCCCAATGGAAAATCGTTGAACGATCATCCGCTGAAAATCGGCGTTGGCATTCATACTGGCGTTGTCACCGCCGGAAACGTCGGTTCGCCCGACCGTCTCGAATATTCCGTCATCGGGGAAGCCGTAAATCTGGCTTCTCGCCTCGAAGCTCTTACGAAAGAGCTCGGCTCTCCTATCGTGATCAGCCCAGCCACTTGTGAGCTCATCTGCGACGAGTTTTCTACCGTATCCCTAGGAGGACGTCTGGTCCGGGGATTTACGCAAGAACTTACGCTTTACGGTGTTGCAGCGAAATCTCCTGTAGAGGTGCATTCATGAAACGTTTTATCTTTGCGGCTGTGATCGTGGTATTTGTCGCTGCATCCGCGCCTGCACAATCCGCGGGGCAAGCAGGTGGTGGCAAGGCCACTACAAAGAAAAAGCTCGACGACTCAGACCTCAAAGGCTTTGATGTCAGCGATCCCAAGTCCGTCGGCCACACTGCCGTGGGTGCGACGCGCGGCGACATTAAAATTCCTTCCGCCAAGCTCCTCGCTCCTGCAACAGCGAGGCTTTATGGTGCAGACGCGCTCTTCCAATGGGCACCCATTGGTCCCACGGACGGCTACATGTTCTTCATCGTGGATGACGACGAAACGCAACTGGTCCATCAGAAACTCTCGGAAACGAGCTTCAAACTCACATCGCTTGGTAAGTTGAAGCCTGGCGAGACTTACGCTTGGAAAATTCAAGCTTTGCCTAGCAGCGTTCCCGGTGAAGAGCAACATATCGTTGTAGTTGGTGGCGCCGAGCGCCAGAAAATTGCCGCAGAACTCGCCGCCAAGCCTGGCGACTCCTTCGACGCCGATTTCGCCCGCGCCCGCGTTTTCGTCGCTCACAAACTCTGGTTCGACGCCATCGGAGCGTACACGGACCTGATCGAAAAATTTCCCGATCGCGCCCAACCTTACGAAGACCGCGGCGCAATTTACTCCCAGGTCGAAGCCACCAAGAAAAGGGGCGAAGCCGACCTGGCCAAAGCCGCGACATTGAAGTAGGGGCCGGGCTCGCACGGCCCGTTGCGCCAAGGAAAAAACTCAGCCCTAAGCTGCCGCTGCGCTCTCTGCAAATCTCTGTCCCCTGCGTGAATTGACGCCGCTCTGCGCCCTCCTATAACGTGTTCGCGTAACCCGCAGGGCATCGCAACTGGAGGCAACTCGATGTTTCTCTTTGATGTGGCGCTTTCTCTCCCCTCGTGGAAACCTCATTTCAGTTTTCTCGGAGACCACCTCGCCAACGAAATGATGGTTCTCCGCTGGATACATTTGATCTTCGGGATCATCTGGATCGGCCTGCTGTACTTTTTCAATCTCGTCCTGACTCCCACGATCAAGAAAGTCGACGCCGGCGCGCGGATCAAGATGTATCCCGAGTTGATGTCCCACGCCATGGCCTGGTTTCGCTGGTCCTCTTTAGCCAACGTTTTGGTGGGAATCCGCTATTACACCATACATCTCTCGTCTGATGCGCGCAACGCAGGCAATCCGTCGCTCACCGTGCGCTGGCTCCTGCTTTGGTTCGTAGTTTGGCTGGCGGCTTATGCTCTGATTTACGCGCTGCAACTTCCCGCGACTGGCGTCCGCAACAATCTGTGGTTCCGCGTCATTTCCATCTCGATCGTGGTGATCGCGGCGTCTTGGATCGTCTTGGTCCTGAACGTCGGCCCTGACTCCTCCAACGCGCACCTCGCCATCAGCATCGGTGGCGGACTCGGACTGGTGATGTTCCTCAACACCTGGGGCGTCGTGTGGCGCGTGCAAAAACGCCTCATTGCCTGGACCCGAGCCGCCTCGGAAAAAGGCACGCCCATGCCACCCGAAGCCGAACGCCTGATGCGCTGGAACTTCCTCACTGCGCGCACTTCGTTCTGGCTTTCGTTCCCCATGCTCTTCTTCATGGCTGCCGCCAGCCACTACCCGTTCCTAACCAGCATCCCCTCTTGATTCTCGAAGGATGTGGAATTCTCGGGAAACCAAGCTGATTTTCGTTCGAGGCAGTAGCAATGATCTGTCCCTGTTGTATGTCACCAAAATTATGAGAGTCGATGGAATCCGAGGAAATGTTTCACGGCCAAAAAAATGAGGAGGCGGGCCAGGTCTTCCCGCCTCCTCGTTGTTCCCCTCTCGGGGAAACCAGCCGGTCTGACGGAGGGCGACCAGCCGGTCGTGTGTTGGCCTACCTATATAATCCCGGCAGACAGAAAAAAGTTCCAGGTTCCATGAAGAAAGTTGAGTAGAATCGTGTGGAGAATTGACGCCTCGCGAGCAGGCGTCCTCCACCATGCCGAGCCCTTCACACCTAAGCCCCGATAATATATTGCGTTTTCTACAAGTTAGAAGCGATTCGGCTTCCACCAGCGAAATCGTCAGCGCGCTGCACCTCGGGAAAGCCGACCGCCGCCACCTCTTCAAAATGCTCGCCAAGCTGAAAAAGCGCCGCGCCATCGAGGAACTTCCGGGCGGGCGCTACCGACTCCCCGGCCGAAAAGCCGAGCGCGAAGACGGCTCTCAACACGAACAGAGACACAGAGGTTCCGCGCCCTCCGCGCCCCGTAGCACCGCCCTTCTCGCGAACCGCGATGAAATCAAAGGCCGCCTTGTGCTGCATCACGACGGCTACGGCTTCGTCGTCCCTGACACTCCCGTGCCTCATCTCGATGGTGACGTTTTTATCCCCCGCGATGCCATCGAAGATGCCATGCACGGCGACCATGTTGTTGCAAAACTCCAGCGCCTCCGCGGCTTTTCCGGAGCGCAGCGCGCCGAAGGCCGCATCATCCGCGTCCTGGGCCGCGCCCATCCGAGTGTCGTTGGTCTGTTCCGCTACGGCCAGCGTGGCAACGTCGTTCTTCCTTATGACGTGCGCATGCAGCACGAAATCGAGATTCCTCCCGGAGAGGAACTGCCTCCCGCGCTGCGCAAGAAACTCGGCCTCGAGGATTCGCAAGAGCGTCCTGCAAAAATAAAACGCCACCCGCGCCTTCCCGAACTCGATGGCGCCGTCGTGAACGTCGAACTTCTCCGCTATCCCCGTGGGGGCGCGGCTCCCACAGGACGCGTCATCGAAATTCTAGGCCGGCCCGGCGAACTCGGCGTGGACACCGAAATCATCATTCGCAAGCACCATCTGCCGCACGCATTTTCAGCAGAAGATCTCGAAGAAGCCGAGCGCCGCGCAAAACCGGTTCACCAAGGCGATTTGGAAGGCCGGGAAGATTTTCGTCACCTGCCGATCGTCACCATTGACGGAGAAACTGCGCGCGATTTCGACGACGCCGTTTACGTTGAGCGCCGCGCCGATGGCGGCTGGCATCTGCAAGTGCACATCGCGGATGTCGCGCACTACGTGCGCACCGCCACGGCCCTCGATCAGGAAGCCCGCCTTCGCGGCACTTCCGTCTATTTCCCGGATCGTGCCGTGCCCATGCTTCCGGAAGCGCTTTCGAACGGCATGTGCTCGCTCAAGCCTCATGAAGATCGCCTGGTCATGAGCGCGCTGATGGACCTCGATGCAGCCGGCGTTGTGCGCAGCGCGCGCATGACTCCTGGCGTGATCCGGTCCGCCGAGCGCATGACCTATACCAACGTAAACAAAGTCATCGAAGGCGACGCTGATGCCTCCTCCCGTTATGCTCCGCTCGCGCATCACTTCCGCGACATGAAAGAACTCGCCCTTTTCCTCAATGCCCGCCGCAACGAGCATGGCTCCATCGATTTCGATCTGCCCGAACGCGTCATCGAATTTGACGAACAGCAGCGCATGATTAATATCGGGCGCAGCGAGCGCAATATCGCTCACCGGCTGATCGAAGAGTTCATGCTCGCTGCTAACCGCGCCGTTGCAGCGTATTTGATACACCGCGGATTCGCCGCGCTTCACCGTGTGCACGAAAAACCGGACGCGCGCAAAGTGCTCGAATTCGAAGAGCTCGCCCGCGCGTTCGGTTATTCGCTTGGCGTCGCGGATCTGCAACAGCGCGAAGTCGCCGTCCGCCACGGCCGCGTTCCCGCACCAGCAAAGGCGGGCCGCCCTGATTCCTACAGCCACGGCCGAGAACGCGGCATGAAGATCGCGCTCCCCGGCACGGCTGAAGTGCGCATCACGCCGCAGCACTATCAACGGCTCGTTCGAAAAGTCGTCGGCAAGCCCGAAGAGCGCATCGTCTCTTACCTGATGCTGCGTTCTCTCAAGCAGGCGCGTTACGCCGCCGATCCGCTTGGCCACTTCGCGCTGGGCTTCGATGAATACACGCACTTCACATCGCCTATCCGCCGTTATCCCGACCTCATCGTCCACCGCATTTTGAAATGGGCACTGCAACATCCGAAGGATGCCGCGCCCGCGGAAAGCGCGCACGCCCACGTCCCACGAGACGCGGAAGCCGTTCTGTATTCCCACCGGCAGTTGGAAGAGATTGCCGCGGAAACCTCGGAAGCCGAGCGACGCGCCGCGGGAGCCGAGCGCGAGCTGATGGACTGGAAGACCGCGCAATTCATGGAAGAACATCTCGGCGAGGAGTACGACGCGCTGATTATTTCCGTGCAGAAGTATGGCTGCTTCGTGGAACTATTCGAAGTCTTCGTCGAAGGACTCCTGCCGATTGGCGCGCTCGAGGAAGCCGCCAACGCTCGCTGCGTCTACCGCGAGCGCGACCACGCCATCGTCGCGCTGGTCGGCAGCGCTGGCCGGCCCGGCGCGCCGGGAGCCCGCCGTGGCCGTGGTGCAAAGCCCAAACAGTTGGAGTGGAAACTCGGGGACCGCATTCGCGTTCGCGCGGAACGCATCGATCCGATGCGCCGCCGGGTGGAATTCGCCCTAATTCCGTAGGGGCACGGCATGCCGGCTCTCCACGTTCCTTCCTTTTTTCCCTTCAATTTTCTCCACCGCATGCCTTAAAATAAGTCTGGCCGCTGAGTTCGCCCACCCACCCTACCCAACCCCTCGGCAAAGCCGATTGCCGTTTCAAACTCCAAGGGGGTAACTCTATGAAAAAGCTCATCTTCTTCGGTTGCGCGGTATTACTCTGGGCCCTTCCCTCGTCCGCTCAATCCGTCGACGCCTCCCTCAGCTATTCCTATTTTCGCCTCGGCGGCTCCGGTGGTCTCAACCAGAATGGCATCAGCGGCTCCGTCGCCTATAACCCCAATCATTGGCTGGGTCTTGTTGGAGATATCGGCGGCTACCATGCTTCTCCCTCAGGCGTGTCTCTCAACACCTATACCTACCTCTTTGGTCCGCGCCTGTCCTTACACAACTCATCCGACATCACGCCCTTTGTCCAGGGCTTGCTCGGTGGCTCCCGCATCACGGTTGGGAGTGGCGGCGGATCTTCCAACCAGTTCGCCTACAGTGTCGGTGGCGGAGTCGACTGGCGCTTGCTTCCTCATCTCGCCTTTCGCCCACAGCTTGACTACATCGGCCTCAACACGGCCGGCAGCCACACCAACTGCACCCGCATCTCCGCCGGCTTCGTCGTCCACTTCTAGCTGCTTCAAACCTCCGTTCGCCCGCGGAGGAATAGCGCCGGGCTCTACCTGAGTTCATGGGGCGCTTCCTCTGCGTCGCAGGTGACTTTCCCTGTAGGCCCTCCGTCGGGAATCCCAAGTTCTCTAGGGCTTTGCACGCTTTTTCAGTTGGCAATTTCTGCTATTCTGGAGGGCCAAAAATGAGAGCCAGCCCGCTACCGCTCCCATAGCGCCACACGAAAGAGGGAACCCACGCCGTGAGCCACGCGACCATCAGCACACGCGCCACCAAGCGCGCGCACAATTTCAACGCCGGCCCGGGGGCGCTTCCACTGCCCGTCCTCGAGCGCATCCGCGAGGAACTCCTCGATTGGCGCGGCACCGGCATGTCCGTGATGGAGATGAGCCACCGCTCGCCCGAATTTGAAAGCATCAACGCGGCCGCCGAAGCCGGCTTGCGCAAGCATCTCACTATTCCCGACGACTACGCCGTCGTCTTCCTCCAGGGCGGCGGCAGCATGCAGTTCACTATGGCTCCCATGAATCTGTGCTTGCCTGGAAAACCAGTCGACGTCCTGCACACCGGCACCTGGACCGCCAAAGCCATCGGCGAATTGAAGAAAGGCGTGCTTCACCATATTGCAGCATCCACCGAATCCGAAAAATTCGCCCGACTTCCGCGTCAGGAAGAAATCACACTCTCGCCCGATGCCTCCTACACTCACATCTGCACGAACAACACCATCGAAGGCACGCAGTGGCATGCGCTTCCGCAATTGGGCGCCGCACCGCTGGTCGCCGATATGTCTTCGGACATCGCTTCGCGTCCGATCGACGTCAAAAAGTTCGGCCTGATTTTCGCTGGCGCGCAAAAAAATCTCGGACCTTCCGGCGCCACTGTCGTCATCGTCAGCAAAGACCTCGCCGAGCGCGCCGACAAAAATCTCCCCACGCTTCTGCAATACCGCACGCACATCAAGGAAAAGTCGCTCTACCACACGCCGCCGACCTTCGCGATCTACATCATTGGCCTGGTGATGGAGTGGATCGATTCGATTGGCGGGATCACCGGCGTCGAAAAACGCAATGAAGCCAAAGCCAAACTACTCTACGACACCATCGAGTCGAGCGGCGGCTTCTATCGTTGCCCCGTCGAACCCGCTTCTCGCTCGAAAATGAACATCGTCTTTCGCGTCGCCGGTGGCGATGAAGCCTTCGAGAAACAATTTGCCCAGGAAGCCGCCGCCGCCGGTATCGTCGGTACCCCCGGCCACCGTTCCGTAGGTGGCATGCGCGCTTCTCTTTACAACGCCGTCACCAGCGAATCCGTCGCCGCCCTCACTGACTTCATGCACGAATTCCGACGCGCGCGCGGCTGACCCACAATTCGCAGCATCCCGGCCTGTAGGGTTGTCCCAATTGCTGAGTCGTTGTGGGTTACGGCACCTCGATTCTGACATCTCACTTGACATATTCCCTGCGCAAGGCGAGCATGGCCCAATTTCTCAGGTGAACCTGAGATGCACGCATTCTTCTCGCTATGCACGGGGAAGGAATAAGCGCAAATGAAGGACCAAGACTATTTTCAGCAGGTAGCGTCGCTAACTGGGCTTCAGTACTACCCCACTCAGAATCCCTGGGGAGGTAAATCCGGCAGCGTCATTGGCACCCGCGATGGCTACGTCACCGCCATCGGCTTTGACCCCAGCCGCAACAGCAAAAAAATTACCATCCTCGTGCGCTTCAAAAAAGTTTCCGACCCCGCGCTGCTCAAGGCTTCTCTTCCGGAAAGTCCGGCTCTGCCGGCCAAGAAACCCGGAAAACTTGCCGCCGTCGGCAACGATTTCGTCCGCTGGGAATGGAGTTACAACTTTACCAAGCCCAACCCCGACGAAGTGGCCAAATTCGCCGACGCTCTTCGCGACGCTCTAAAAACCCTTGCCCCAGGCTTCGATGGCCGTTGCGAATATTGCGCTTCGAGTTCCACACCCTCCCTGACAATGATCGCTAATCTCCCCGGCTACATTTGCCCCGGTTGCCAGGAAAAGGCCCGGCAGGATCTCGACCGGGCCGCCATGGATTACGAAGCCATCGAGCCCAACTACCCCAATGGCTTGGTGCTCGGGGTCCTCGCCGCGTTCGCCGGAGGCATCGCCTGGGGCGGCATCGCGTACGGCATTCATCGCATCTTTCTTTACGGTGCCATTCTCATCGGTTATTTGGTTTCCTTGGCGGTCATCAAGGGGACGCGCAAGGTCACGCTGTTCGGACAGATCCTCGTGCCCATTCTCACCGTGGCCAGCGTTTTGTTCGGCGATGTCATTTATTACACGCTGAGCGTCATGAAGCAGGAACAACTCCCCTTCTCCATGAAGCTCATGAACGCCATCCTGGCCCATTTGTGGGATATCGAAAAAGAAGGCAACGGCATCTTGTCTCTCATTTTCGCGCTCGTCGGCGCCGGTTACGCTCTCTACGCCGCCCGCAAACCCAAATTCCAAACCTCCTTCCAGCCGCTGGACGCTCCCGGCCGCCCGATTGCTTGAACACGCAAAATCTGCCGGTCGTTTTTCGCGGCCGCACAGTTGTAATTTTGTCCTGCACTCAGAGAAGACTTGATGTGTCGCGCTGTAGGCAGATCAAATGCCGCTCATTCCACGGCTCCTCGCTCTCGCAACAGCGAGACGGTCTTGACCGACGCGGCGTGCTTGTTGTCTTGCCCGGGAAACAAGAGAGCGTATCCGAGCGGCGTGCATTCGACCACTTCCTCCAGTCGCTCGTAGTGGCCGGGAAGTTTCACATGCACCGACAGGTCCGCGCCGCGATCGAGCAGTAGTTGCGCTACCGCGAGCCCTTTGTCGCCGAACTGCGTCGCCGAATGAAAAATCGGCGTCTGGCCGCCGACACCCTCGGCATCCACTTCCGTCCGCGCGTTCATATCCGCTCCGCGTTCCAGTAGGAGCGCGGCCCCTTCCACGTTGCAATACTCTGCCGCGACATGCAGTAGCGTCGCTCCTCGCAGCGTGAGGCGGCGCGTGCCCGTGGCGCCGAAGTCCAACTCCGGGAATCGCCGGTGCACCAGCGCCGGGTCCGTGTCCAGCCGCTCCGCCAAACGATCCAGCTGCCCGCGAAGCAGTTCCAGAACGCTCGGCACGTCGTACTTCGTAACGCCCCCAGCGTCGAGCAGGATGTCGATGCACTTGCTTAGCTCTGGCGAACGCCAGTAGGAGGCGATGACTTGATCGAGCGCCGTCCCCGCATACTTCCGCCCGGCCCGGTCGCAATTCGGATTCGCGCCATGATCCAGAAGCCATTTCAGAGACGCCGCGTCAACCGCCTCGCAGGCCCCAAAGATAATCGGGTAGTAGCCGTTCCACTCGGCGTTTACGTCGGCGCCATAAGAAACCAGCAGTTCCATCATCGGGATGCGATCGCCAAGTGTGGCGCGCATCAGTGGCCCGTCGCCGCCCTGATGCACGTCCGATCCGTTTTCAATCATCCACTTCGCGATGGCCAGCCGCGTCGCGCCGGGTGGCTCCCACGGTACGCGGCATTCGGCAACCCAGGTCAGTGGTCCGTTTTTGTTGTAGCCCAACGGAGCGCGATGCAGTTTCGGATTCCGCGTCATGAGCGTTTTGATCGTCTCGAAATCGTTGGTATCGATGGCGAGTTTGAGTTGCCCAATCTCCGCGAGCGAATCCACATGTGCCTTGAGCTTCGGCCAGCTCGCAAAGCCGTAGAGCCGCGCAATCTTGAATTGCGCCTCGGTGAGCGATTCAGCACCGCAGGCCTTCAGCAGATCCCTCGCTTGATCCTTCAAATGTCGTAGATTGGGATGTTCAGGAAGCGAACGCGGCGCGTCCCCGGAATCGGGGCGTGGCAAATCCTCGGAACGGGTCGGCATAGCGACCTCCTTTCAACGAATCGCCCGTTGTCCGCAAGTCGGGCCGAAAGAAGGTTCGCAAAAAACAGTTTGTGCTTCAGGTGGGCTTCTGCCCTTTCCCCGGACCGGATGCGCCCCTAACGCTCCGCGGAGAATACCATAAAATCCGTCGCCAGCACGCCACCCGACGAACCGATAGCACCCTTGGGCCGTCGGGTGACAACGCCAACAGACGTCAAGCCAAGTCGAAGAGCAACACTTCGGCGTTATCCACGCCAGTGAACTCCACGGCTTTTTCCGTGGAGATGGCCGCGCCGTCGCCGGCGTCGAGCTGCTTGCCGTTGAGTTTCACGCTGCCTCGTGCCACTTGTACGTAGGCGTGCCGCTCGGGCTTGAGCGCGTGCTTTACCGATTCGCCTTTGCCCAGAACCGTGGCGTACAGCTCGTTGTCCTGGCGGATTTTCACCGAGCCATCACGCCCGTCCGGTGAAGCGAGCAGCCGCAACTTTCCGCGCTTCTCGGCGTCGGAAAAATTCTTCTGGTCGTAGATTGGCTTCAGCCCTTTTTCTTCGGGGAACATCCAGATTTGCAGCAGATGCACCGGCTCCGTCTTCGACGCGTTGAACTCGCTGTGCGTCACGCCGCTGCCCGCGCTCATGTACTGCACGTCTCCGGGACGAATCACCGATCCCGTGCCCATGCTGTCGCGATGTTCCAATGCACCCTCCAGCACGTAAGTCACGATTTCCATGTCCTTGTGCGGATGCGTCGGAAATCCCGTGCCGCCCGCGACGCGGTCATCGTTCAGCACGCGCAACGTGCGAAAGTGCACGTGCTTGGGGTCGTAGTAGTCGGCGAACGAAAATGTGAAATGCGTGTCCAGCCAGCCGTGGTCGAAGTGCCCGCGGTCGCCGCTTTTGCGAATGTTGATCATTGCCCACCTCCCGTGGTTGACGCAGAAACAATACTCGTTATAACGACTATTGTCAAGAGGAATGTTCTGCGTGTTCTCTGGCGCTACTATCTCTCTATCCTCCCTGTACTTACGAAGCCACGCGGCGGCTTCCCGCTTCCTCTGTAGGGGCGCAGCATGCTGCGCCCCCCACAGGGCAAGAGCTCCCTGCTAGTCTCGCCCTCGGGGTTCGCCTTGCCCAGCCCTGCGCCACCAGCCAGTTTCCGGCGGCCCTCGCTTTGGTGTACAGTGTGAGGGTAACAAGCATTTGCGGCTTCACCTGCCGAGGTTCGTCCATGGATTCCGCGCCGTCTGTAACCGCAACGAAGAAGCCTGAGAGTTCCAGCATGCCCCGCGAAACGATCACCATCACCGACAATCGCACCGGCAAAAGCTACGAAATCCCCATCACCCACGACACCATCCGTGCCGCCGATCTTCGCCAGATCAAGGTCGACCCCAAAGAATTCGGCATGATGAGTTACGACCCGGCCTTCAACAACACGGCCTCGTGCATCAGCCGCATCACTTATATCGACGGCGACGTCGGCATTTTGCGCTACCGCGGCTACCCCATCGAAGACCTAGCGGAAAAAAGCACTTATCTTGAAACCGCCTATCTTTTGCTGAACGGCGAGTTGCCCACCGAGTCGCAGTTGAAGGATTGGACCTACAACGTCACGCATCACACCTTCATTCACGAAAGCATCAAGAAATTCCTCGACGGCTTTCACTACGACGCCCACCCCATGGGCATGATGATCTCCACGATCGCCGCGCTCTCGACTTTCTATCATGACGCCAAGGATATTTTTAACGCCGAGTCACGCAAGAAGCAGACCTACCGCCTCGTCGGCAAAATGCCCACCATTGCGGCTTTCTCCTATCGACATTCGCTGGGTATGCCGTTCGTTTATCCCGACAACGAGCTGAGCTACCCCGGCAATTTTCTGAACATGCTGTTCCGCACCACGGAGACGCGTTTTCGCCCGAATCCCACGCTCGAGCGGGCGCTGGAAGTGCTCTTTATCCTGCACGCGGACCACGAACAAAATTGTTCCGCCAACACCATCCGCGCTGTTGGCAGCTCCCACGCCGATCCCTATTCCGCGACGGCGGCGGCGATTGCTGCGCTCTACGGCCCACTGCACGGCGGTGCCAACGAAGAAGTGTTGCGCATGCTCGTGGAAATCGGCTCGGTGCAAAAAGTGCCGGAATTCATCAAGAAAGTGAAAGCCGGCGAAACCAAGCTGATGGGTTTCGGCCACCGCGTGTACAAAAATTACGATCCGCGCGCGCGCATCATCAAACGCGTGGCCTACGAAGTCTTCGACCTCATGGGCAAAAACCCGCTTCTGGAAATTGCTCTCGAATGCGAGCGCATCGCGCTGGAAGACGATTATTTCGTGAAGCGCAAGCTCTATCCCAACGTGGACTTCTATACCGGGCTGATTTACCAGTCGATGGGCTTTCCCATGACCATGTTCCCGGTGCTTTTCGCCATACCGCGCACGTCGGGCTGGATCGCACAGTGGGAAGAGATGCTGCTCGATCCCGAGCAGAAAATCGCACGACCGCGGCAAATCTATCTGGGCCACGATACCCGCCATTACATTCCCATGGAGCAACGCGAAGCGAAACGCTGAAACGCAAAACAAACACCGCGGCTGAACAAGTTTACGTGGAAACCGCCGCTAAAATTTCTTCCCCAGCCCTCTCCTGGCGAAACAAGTAGCTTCTTTGAGTACGGGATTGGTGCAAGCCACTCGACAATCCGGTTGAGCCGGGTATAGTTGAAACAGTGAGGTAGCATGGGTCAAACTCCGAACGTACCTGCGAATCCGGTGGCGCGTCGCCGCAGCCAGCGTGTGCTGATGCAAGTCGCCGTCCGCGTTCGTGGGGAGGACTCCCAGGGAAATTCGTTTGAGGAGCACACCGAAACGCTCGCCATCAACGCCCACGGCGCGCTGATCCTGCTGACGGCTCGCGTTACCAGCGGCAGCAAGGTCGAACTAAAGCACATCAAGACGGAAGAGGAAACCGAGTGTCACGTCGTGTTCCTCGGACCAGTGCGCGCCGGCAAGGCGGAGATTGGCTTGGAGTTTTCCGCGCCGCGGCCGGCCTTCTGGCGCGTGGCGTTTCCTCCCGAAGACTGGTCGCCGAAGCATCCTGAAGCCCGCACTGTTTCGTACATCCGCGTGGAAAAATAGCAAGTCCGAACAAGTTTCCGCCGTTTTCTCCCTCTCCGTGAACGCTAAGGCACATTTTTATTTGGGCGCGCCCTTTCAGCCCAGGCACGAATAATTCATGGGAGTTTATTTTGATGGGAAGAGTTTAGCCAGGAATTCCTTGTCAGCGAGGATGGGTTTGAACGCGGGGCTCCAGCCGACCGTGGCGTCGAACTGCTTCTTGAAATCCGCGTCCATCTTTTTGGCCTGGAGAAATTCGGCGAGCGCGGCGTCCTTGTTGCCGTTGAGGTATTCGAGGAAGGCCACCGCGGTGTGCGCGTCTGCTTGTTCGGGCGCGTAGTGGAGAGCGGCGCGGCCGGCGGAGAGAGCTTCCTTGGGCTTGCCGGCTTCCACCAAGTGATCGGAAGCTTCCTCATTGAGATAGGCGAGACTGAGATTGAGCAAGCGGCGAAGCTCGGCGAGCGGCTTCGGATTGTCGTCCACGTTGATATAAATGTAGCGGTCGTTGTTGATATTGCGGCCGCCCTGCTTGCGGACAACCAGCATCGACGCGGATTGGTGGCCGCGAGCGTCGCCGCCCGCGTCATCGCCGGCCTTGAGCGCCGCGTAAAGTTTTTCGGCGAGTTCTCCTTGCGTGGATTCAAACGCGCGGCCCATGGCTTCGGGAACCTGCGGGCCAACGAGGATGTTGCCCTGCGCGGACCAGGTTTTTCCCTGGCGGTCGCCAGCCCAGTGCGGTGCGTTGGGCCCGGTGAAAGCTGCGACGTTGCCGCGGGCATCGACGACGGCGACTTGCCGGCCGTCTTTTCCTTCGAAGGTGTCTTCCTCCATCAACTTCTTCAGCACCTCCTGCGCGCTGAGGCCTTGACGCAAAAGGTCGATGCCGCGCGGGCCGTATCCCACGTTGACGTTAGCCTGCGTGGCCACGGCGCCGACTCCAGCGAGCGCCCAGGGCACAACCGAACCGACGGAAAAATAACGCGACGCCACTGCCACGCCCAGGTCGCCGTTCGTTGGATCGATAGCGACGATCGAAAAAGTGGAGACAGTGGACGGCTCGAAGACGGAGCGCCTGTCCGTGGGAGGAGCATCGCTGGCCACCCGGTCCCCATTCTTCGCAGCGCCGCCACCCACGGGCAGCGCGGAAAAGAGAAGCAGGCAAGCGGTGAGGAATCGTTTCATGACTCATCCTAGAAAAGAGAAAGTTTATGAATAACGCCGGAGAAGCCCGCACCGGCGGGAAAAATCATAGCAGCAAGTAGCGTCCCAGGCAGAAATACAGATGCAAAAGATATCTCTCCGGCAGCGGTCAGGTTAAGCGGTCGCGCAGGCTGGCTTTCGTAGCAGTTGGCGAGGGAACTAAACCGGCTTGTTGACGGGATAGGCCACGCTCGCGGCCGGAAGCGAAGTACTGGCCGGCTCGGGGTCTGCGGGATTCAAACAAAGCTCCACGCCTTCCAATACGCTTTGGTTTTCTTGCTGTTTTACCGTGAGCCAACTGCCAAAGGTGGTTTTTTCCCGCGCTGCGCCATCCTGGTTGCGTTTAGGGCGGTTCATGTAACGCGCTTTCAGGCTCTCGAGTTCGGACTGAATCTAACTCCCGCCCGACCCGAACGGACACTCTTGCTGGCTTGAGATTCTGTGGCACTGTGCGGCCAGCGTATTTTAGCGGTGTACCTGTGGTTCGACTTGAGGACCGCACTGCTAGTCGTGGAGGACCACGCTCAGGAGGGAGCTGTTGATTTCAAGACCGTTGGTATTGTCGATGAAACCCAGTTTCTTGAATTTGTTCATGAACAGATTCACGCGGGAGCGCGTGGTGCCGATCATCTCCGCCAAAGTTTCCTGCGAAACCTTGGGCAGGATTTTCTGCGGCTCGTCTTTCTTGCCATAGCGGGCCAACAGGAGAAGCGCGCGGGCCAGGCGCTTTTCCGTGGAGTTAAAAAGCTGGTCGATCAGATCTTCCTCAATACGGATGTTCCTGGAAAGCATGTAGGTGATGAAGCGGTCGGAGAACGCATGTTCGCTGTGCAGCACACGAATCATCTCGTCCTTGTCAATCACGAGCACGGTAGTGCGGGCGTTGCTGGTGGCCGAGCCCATGCGGATGGGCTGGCCGGCAAGACATCCTTCGCCAAAAAAATCACCGGGCTTGAGTGTGGCCACGACCGCTTCCTTGCCAGTGGCATTGACGACCGAGAGTTTCACTCCGCCTTGTTGAATGTACATGACGTGAGTAGCAGCGTCCCCTTGCGCGAAGATGTTGGTTTTTTTTGGAAACTCGACAACTTTTCTCGCCACTCCCGCCGAGTCGAGGAAGGTCTGGGCATCAAAGGCGGCTCTTTGAGCCGTCTCGGATTTTCTCGCTGATGCGGCGGTTGGCATGGTTCGTGACATGTATTCTAGCATGGGGCACGCCCCACAAAATTGACTACCGATACTCCCCCAAAGGGATGGATCTCTGCTGCCGTGCGCGGAGAAGCAAATAAGAGCTGCCGGACAGGTATGTCATGCCACCCCAATCCAACGGGCAATTCAGGAAACAACTGTTTGTAGAATCGGTTGTCAGCATCATTTCGGCCGATAGGGCACATCGCAGTGAGGCCGCCCGGATCAAGACGTCATGGCCTGACTGGCTGGTGGGGGATTCGAGCGGAACGCCCAGCGGAAGAATCGCAAGTCGCATAATTCGCAGCGAAATGGCCGCACGAGAATCATAGCCAGAATTCTCCTTTCGAAGATGCCCTTGCGCCTTGATGGATGGATTCGTGCGCTCCGGCATTCCGGGCAACTGATCATTGCGATTCTCCCGATGGCATTCTGCAATTCCCCCCATCATCTTGCGGCGCGGGAACTTCGGACGTCTGTACGATTTTGAACAGTCTCCCGTAATGCGCTTCATCACCTGAATCCAACCCCATCAGAGCGATTGTCTTTCCCGGTACACACTCGCCGTTTCCTTTGATTTAGCGGATACAGCGCCTGTTCAAAATGGAACAGACGCCCTTTTTTTGCTGATTTATGGTGAGGTGGAAGGGGTTATCCGCCGGGCCGTCCACCCTCAACTCTAGGCACGGCTTGAACAGCTACAGTTGTAGGTTTCCATGTCAAATCTCGCACAGAACGAATTTCGGTCTGCTCGGAGGAATTTCCGCCAGGAAAGCGCAGCCCCTCACCGGCGCCGTCCCCTCAGCGTTCTTTTTATTCACCGCGATGCGGACACCGTCGACAACTGCATGGAAGAGCTCAAGAAAGCGCAATTTACGGTTAGCGCCGATCTGGTTTTGACCTTGGCGCAGTGCACGCAACAGCTTCACCGCCAGAATTATGATCTGGTCGTCGCCGAGTACCCCAGCCCGAATTGGAAGAGTTCACAGGCTCTGCAACTCCTCCATCAAACGGTACAAGAAATTCCCCTAGTCTTCGTGACCACCGCCATGGGGAAGGAGTCCATCGCGGAACTAACCCCTCACGGCACGTTCGATTACGTTGAACGTGAGCATCTCGCGCAGATTCCCATTACCGTTCGCCGGCTTCTAAATGACTGCCGAGAGCTGCCCGGGCCGGCCAAGTCGCTTAGTCAACTCTAAGGAACGCGGATGCCACAATTTGTCATGATCGCAAGAAACCCGAGTAAATGGCGCAACTGTGCGGTATGGGACATCGTTCTCAACCCGATCCTCTCATACTTCCCGGCAAGCCAAGGATTCCGCGATGGAGCCCTTGCACCAGGAGGAAGACAAAATGCACTGTGGTTACCGATATCTCTTTAGTTCCCTTATTGTTACCGCCGCCCTCGCCGCCCCCGCGGCGATGCAAGCTGCGGCCAAGCCGCAGGAAAATGGACGCCAGGAAGAACAACGTCATGAAGAACAACGCCATGATGAAAATGAGCGCAGCCGGGTCTACGATCGTTCCCACAACGACTATCACAATTGGGACGACAGGGAAGACCATTCCTATCGTGTGTACCTCACTCAGAGGCACAGGGAGTATCACCCCTTCATCGAATTAAGAGAGAGAGAGCAGCGGGCTTATTGGAACTGGCGCCACAGCCATCCGGACCACGATCACGACGGGCGCTAGTCAACAGTGACTAGGTCACATGAGAAGGAAGTCCGCATGCATCTGCTGAGGGAGCGCCGTCGGTTCAGAGCGCTCCCACACCCGGCGGCAAGTTGATCAAGTTCAAATTGTTCAGAGCATGGCCTGAAAAGGAGGAAAGCTCGGATGAATGAACATGACTTCAACTCACATGGCAGGCCGCATAAACGTGAACTACAGATCCGTTTTGACGACGAAATCCAATACCTATTGACCGGGGAAGAACAACTTCTTCAATCCCTCACCGCGCGTGCGCCCCTCACGCAAGTGCTGGATCGCATCTGCCGCGCTCTCGATCTCAAGATCGGCAACGTGGTTTCGCATATCGCGCTTCCGGAGGACGATGAAGGCGAGCTTGCCGCTATGGCCATGAACGCGGCGCTTTTTGGTTTGTACGAGTTCTGTTCGGAAGCCCTCGTTGCCGAGAATGACGAAGTGCTGGGTCGTCTCGAGATTTATTGCTGCGTCTCACGAATCCCTTCGGCCGACGAAACGCTATGGATTGAACGGGCCATGTGCCTGGCCGCCATCGCGATCCAGCTTGACGAGCTGGCCAACCACCACACTCCTCATGACATGCGCCGGAACCAGCCGCTTCAGCGGCGTGCGCGCGAAGGGCCGGTTTCCATGAACTAGTCTACGGGCGCGCAGCTTACCGCCTGACTCGAGAATCAATGCCCATGAGTTTCCTTCACGCCCTTGTGGGTGTGGCCGCATGACTCATTCGTGCAGCACGACGCTCAAGAGAGAGGTGTTGATCTGCAGTTCTCCGTTGTACTGGATGAAACCCAGTTTCCTGAATTTGTTCATGAAAAAATTGACCCGCGAACGCGTTGTCCCGATCATTTCCGCCAGCGTTTCTTGCGATACTTTGGGGAGCACTCCGTGGGGCCGGTCATCTTTGCCGAAACGCGCCAACAGCAGAAGGGTACGGGCCAGCCGCTTCTCACTCGAGTTGAACAGTTGATCGACCAAATCCTCCTCGATGCGGATGTTCCGCGCCAGCATGAAAGAGATGAACCGGTCGGAAAGGGCATGCTGCTCGTGAAGCACTTTGAACATTTCACTCTTCTCAATGATCAGCGCCGTGACGGGTGTCACCGCAGCGGCTGTCCCCATGCGAATAGGCTGACCTGCCAGACATCCTTCCCCAAAGAAATCGCCCGGTCCCAGAATGGCGACCACCGCTTCTTTGCCTGACTCACTAACGACGGAAAGCTTTACACCGCCGTCCCGTAAGTACATTACGCTTGCAGCGGCCTCACCTTGAGCGTAAATGACCTCCGCTTTCTTGAACTCTTTAATTTTTCTGGCCACACCAGCCGAATCGAGAAAGGCCTGGGCGTCGAATGTACCCATTTTTCTGGACGGGCTCTTCGAGTTTTTGTTGCGGGGATTCATGGATTGCTTCTGTAACCTCCCGAGAAAATGTGTACGGCTTTGCCTTAAACTGTTCTTGCGCTTCCAAAAGATCCTCTCCCAGCGTATTATTATTAATGTACTGTCCGGTTACTATATCCCGCTGAATTTGTTCTTCAACCATCTTTCTGACGGTCTCCAGCGGAACTTGCTCGAAATGTGTTTTCGCCTTGAGCATACGAGCCTCTTCGGATGCCCTAAACGCTAGCAGGCCGGAAGTCGTACGGGTTATATCTTTTGGTAAACGAACTGTGTCGTTAGTCGGGTCTCAACTGCCCGTTATGGCGAGGCGGAGGTCCGTCTCGCGAAGGTGGCTGTACCCCCCCCCCCCCCCCCCACCCCTTTTCCTTGTCTT
>Ga0210384_10000175_pt1 | contig 96715 bp, 89 predicted proteins | sample IncBWH2MmetaG_FD_160574 | JGI IMG/M metagenome (GOLD analysis project Ga0210384, IMG submission 160574) | Forest soil microbial communities from Barre Woods Harvard Forest LTER site, Petersham, Massachusetts, United States - Inc-BW-H-2-M | ecosystem: Environmental > Terrestrial > Soil >... | reverse complement strand
TCTATCGCGACGCCGGCAGCAAGACCGATCAGAGCACGCCGGCACAGGAACTGAAACGGGCCATCGAAGAGGCGGGCTTCGTGCCGACGCGGCGCAACCTGCTGTACAAAGTCTTGGAACCGGCCTGACCAGTGATCCGCTGCGGCCGCATCAGTTATACGAACGATTTGCCGATCTATGCTGCCTTCGACGCGGGTGCGGTAGAGTTTCCGGGCCTGCTGTCCGCCGGTGTCCCCACCGTATTGAACGCGAGATTGTCCGCCGGCGATCTCGATATCAGCCCGATCAGTTCATTTCACTTCGCAAAGAATGCACAAGCCTTTCTTCTATTCCCGGACGTCTGCATCGGTGCGCGGCGTGACGTGCGCAGCATCTACTGCGTGTCGCGCAAGCCGCCGGCGGATCTCGCCGGCGTGGCCATTGCGACGACGCGCGAAAGTGCGACCGGCCGGAATCTCTTCGCGACCATCTGCGCGGAGCGTTACGGATTTACGCCGGACTACGTCGAGTCAGATGATCCGCTTGCCGCATACCGCGCGGACGGCGCGCCGTGCCTGCTGATCGGCGATGCTGCGATCGACGGCTTCTTCGCTGCCGAGCCCGGCGACGCGCACGACATCGGCTCGCTCTGGCACGAGCTCACCGGACTAGGCATGGCATACGCCGTCTGGGCCGTTCGCCGCGACGTGGCGACTGATCGGCCGAGCGAAGTCGAGGCGGTGGCAACCGCGCTCCGGCGCGCGAAAACCTGGGGAGCGGACAACATAGATGACGTGATCGCGGCGGCGCGGTCCGTGCGCCCTCGACCAGAGGGATTCTATCGCGACTACTACGCCACGCTCAATTTCGATTTCGATGAAGCGGCGCGGTTGGGCCTGACCCGCTTTTTCGAACTCGCCGTCAAACACGGCTTACTCGGGTCGGTGCCGCGCTTCGAATTCTTGCGCGAGGTCCCCACACATGTCTGACATCGCAAGTCTGCTCGATCGCGCCGCTAGCGGCGGCCGTCTGACGTACGATGAAGGCGTGCGTGTCTATCGCGAGGCCGACTTACATGCGCTCGGCGCGGCCGCGCATGCACGGCGCACGCAGCTGCATCCCGGCGACGAAGTCACCTATGTCATCGACACAACCATCAACTACACGAACATCTGCAACGTCCACTGCACGTTCTGTGCGTTCTTCCGGCCGGAAGGGCACGCCGAGGGCTACACGATGACGCACGAGCAGGTGCTCGAGCGCGTCAAGTTCGCCGCGGACCAAGGCGCCACGCAGATCATGGTGCAGGGCGGCGTCAATCCAGATCTCCCGATCGCGTACTACGTCGATCTTTTCCGCGCAATCGGCGAGCGCTTCCCGGATGTGGACATCCATTCGCTTTCGACGAGCGAGATCTGCGGCATCGCCAAACGCGAGTCCATGAGCATCGAAGACGTACTGATAACGCTACGCGCCGCGGGCTTGAAATCATTGCCGGGCGCCGGTGCCGAGATTTTAGTCGAACGGGTGCGCAAGCGCATCTCGGCTCGCAAGATCGACGATGATCGTTGGATCGAAGTCATGCGCATCGCGCAGCGGCTCGGCATGCCGACCACCGCGACCATGATGTTCGGGTCGGTGGAGACGGACGCGGAGCGCATCCGGCATTTGGATGTTCTGCGCGAGCTCCAAGACGAGACGCACGGGTTCACGGCGTTCATCCCGTGGTACTACGTGCCGTTCAAGACGCCGCTCAAGGGCAAGGAAGCGACCGGCCTCGAGTACCTGCGGGTCCTCGCCGTAAGCCGACTGTATTTGGACAACTTCGATCATCTGCAATCGTCGTGGCTGACGCCGGGTTTGAAACTCGGCCAGCTCGGATTGATGTTCGGCTGCGACGACATGGGCGGAACTATTTTGGAAGAGAAAGTCGTCACGCTCGCGGGAAGCACAAACACCGCGAATCGCGCGGAGTTGGAGAAGAACATCCGCCGTGCCGGTTACCGGCCGGTTATCCGCGACACGTACTTCAACCGCCGCGAGTACCCGCTAGCCACCGCCGGCTAACCTGGATCAAACTTCGCCCGGATAACTTCTCCCGGACAATGAAGGGGCCGACTTTATGTCGGCCCGGCAAACATAACGTGGGCCGACATAAAGTCGGCCCCTTCGATTGATCGGAATCTAGAATTACCGTGCGGCGACGCGGAAGAATTCGATCAGCGTGTCGACCGGCGGCGGGAGAGGCAGCGATTTCGTCACGCCAGTGAAGAAGCTGTCGCACACCGCGTGCGGAGCAAACGACGCAAACCGCTTGACGAATTCCTTGACATTGAGTTCGGTCGAATACGTCGCAAGCGGTCCAAGCGTTTTGCGGAAGTTGAACGATGCTGCCATGATGTACCAAAGCGATTCTACGCCGTCCACGCGGATCGCAAACGCGTAGAGCAACTCTTCCTTCGTGACAGTGACCGCGCCCTTGGAGACGTCTTTTCGGACCGGCGTCATCGTGGCTTTGGCGACAAACTGTATCGATGCCGTCGCCGCTGGATTCAACTCTTTGAACTGCGCCACCGACTCGTGACGGACGCGCGCGCCATGCAGCGCTCGAATCCGCTCGATGGGGACGACCACTTCGGTCTCGTCGTCGTCGAGCGTGACTCGTATATGTTTGGCGGCGTCGTCGAAGAGCAGCGTCTTCACGCGCGAATTCGGCGGCAGCTTGACGCCGAATTCTGAGATCGCCGAGTCGTTGATCGTTTGGTCTGCCTGCTCGGTCACGACGATCGACTCCTTACGTGGACCACGGCTCGCTCGTGTAGTTCATGACATGCTGATCCGGATTCTCGCCACTCAGTTTCAATTTGACCATCTGTTCGAGCAGTGCTCGACCTGCCTCGTTGGCGAGATTGACGGCCACGATCTGATATGGCGCCTCGGGATCATTGGCATTGGTTGCCGCCGACTCCACCATCAGGTTATCGGCCGGATCGTACCAATCGCGCGTTCGCGTTTCACCCTGCGTGACGAAAACGTCGTAGTACTCGAGATGGCCGCTGCGGTGTACTTTCCGCGTCTTAAGTCCAGCCTGAAATTGATCGTCCATCACACCTGGAGCGGCGCCGAAGGGTCCCGTGTATGCGGGGTCTTTGATGATCGTGATCACCACCGCGTGATCGTTCTCGAGTAGGACTTGACCGAACGGATAGATCATCACTTCGGCGTTGATGCTGCCGACCTTGAATGGGCCGCTGCTGGTCGGTTTGCCGAGTATGGCCTCGATCTTGTCACGCGTGACACCGGGGACAACCCCAGGCTGATAGCCGAACGATTGGGGCGGCGCCGCAGAACACGCTGCCAAACCGAGAATCGCGGCCGCCGCCGCGAGGCTCGCGAGCGATTGTTTGATCATAGTTCCTCGTAGTTCTAAGATATACGTCTATTACCCACTTCCACGCATCGATTTACGCGCCTATAACGCCGGATGCTACTACCTCGACATCTGCTTCATCGTACAGCACGAGCAGCTGACCTGGAGACGCCATCGGCACCGGCTGCGCAAGCGATACGCGCAGACCGCCCTTCGCGGTCAGCCGCGCCGTTGCTTCGATCGGCGCGCTTCGATAGCGGCAAACCGCGCGACCGCGCGCGACGTCGCCGACGAAGTGTTCGGGCCTCACGACATTCACATTCGTGCAATCGATCGTGGTGCGCGCAAGATCTGCGCGCCGGCCGACAGTGACGGTGTTCGACGCGCGATCCGTCGACACGACATACCACGGACCACCGGCGCCGTTCGCAACCGACAAGCCCTTGCGCTGACCGACGGTATAGTTGAGCAGTCCATCGTGCGTGCCGACGCGCTCACCATCGACTGTGAAGAGCGGTCCCGCCTCGGCGCTCTCGGGAAAGCGGCGAGCGATGAAACCGCGATAGTCGCCGTCGACGAAACACAGGTCCATGGAATCGGGTTTATCGGCCACGTCGAGTCCGCGTTCGCGCGCGACGTCGCGTGTTCGATCCTTCGATAGTTCGCCGAGCGGCAGAACGAGCGCGCCGAGTTGCTCCGGCTCGAGTCCGGCGAGCATGTACGACTGATCCTTGCTGCGATCGACCGCGCGCAGGAGATGCGTTCCATCATTGTCGCGGACTATGCGCGCATAGTGTCCGGTGACGATCGTGTCAGCACCGAGCACGCGAGCGAAATCGAGCAACGCGCCGAACTTGACGAGGTTATTGCACGCGACGCAAGGGTTGGGCGTGCGTCCGGCCAGATACTCGGCGCAGAAATAGTCGACGACGGCGCGCTCGAATGCGCGTTCAAAATTGACGACGAAGTGCGGAATACCGATCGCTGCAGCGGCGCGGCGCGCATCTTCGTAGGCGGTCGGACCGCAGCACTGGCGGACTTTTTCACTCAACTCGCCGTCGCCGGGACTCCAAAGGCGCATCGTGACGCCGACGGAATCGCGACCCGCACCGCACGCCAAAGCTGTCGCCACGGCGCTATCGACTCCACCGCTCATCGCCGCCAGCGCTCGCCCGGAAAGGCGCAGCTCTGAAGCAGGTGCCGGCATCGTTTGCATGATCACTCGCTGTACCGGTGCGTCCCGCGAAAGGACAATGCTACACCTCCTTTAATTCTTCATAACCGCGCCGCGTCCATTCACGCTTTGTCTGTCGTCCGGGTGCGGCCATCCATACGCGAGAGCGCCCATGTCAGGCATCGGCCAGCGACTGATCGACGCTCGCGAAGCGCGCGGGCTCACCGCCGCAGACGTCGCCAAGAAACTTCGCATCCGCACGATGTTCGTCGACGCGCTCGAACGCGAAGATTGGCGGGCGATCGGCGATCCGATCTACGCGCGCGGGTTTCTGAAGAACTACGCGCGGCTCGTCGGTCTGGACGCCGACGGCATGGCGGCGGAAGCGAACGAAGAGATCGCAGGCAGCGACGCACAACCGGCGGTCTCGGCCTTCGCGCCGATCGACAGAGGCGTGATCGATTCGCGCGAGAACCGCGCAAACGCCCTGGCGTGGATCGTGCCGATCACCGGCGTCGTCGCAGCGTTGCTCGTCGCGCTGGTCGTGGTGAACGGGGTCGGACTGCTGCGCGGCGGCGGGAACGCAGTTGCGGTTGCGACAGAAACTGCAGCGTCGCCGTCGCCGCAACCAAGCGCGTCGTCTGCCGATTTAAGTGCGGCCGGCAGCCTAACGAGCGCGAGTCAACAGGCAGGTGTGGTTCTGCGGATTTCCGTTACGCAGCCATGCTGGCTCGCAGTGACGGTCGACGGCAAGCGCGTGTTGTACTCCACGCTGCCGACGGGCAGCGTGCGCGAATTTCGCGCCGATCGGGAGATCACGCTGCGCGCAGGCAACGCCGGCGGGGTCGTGGCGACGATCGACGGCAAGGACATCGGCTCGCTCGGGCGAGTGGGCCAAGTAGAAGACCGCGTGTTCGCGATCGCGACGCCGGCACCGGTGCCGTCAAGCGGCGCGCAATGAGAGAGGTATGAGCGAATACTCGTTTGACATCGTCTCCAAGGTGGAGAAACAGGCGCTCGAGGACGCGGTCAATCAGGCCGCGCGCGAGATCGCGACGCGTTTCGATTTCAAGAATTCGAAATCGTCGATCGAACTCAAAGAAACATCAATCACGATCGTCGCCGACGACGAGATGAAACGCAAGAACGTCATCGATATTCTCGCAGGCAAGGCCGTCAAACGCGGCATATCGTTGAAAGCATTGGAATACGGCAAGCCGGAAGCAGCGTCGCAGGGTACCTTGCGTCAGGTCGTCACGGTCACGCAAGGCATCGCGACCGAGCGCGCCAAGAAGCTCACTGAGGCGATCAAGAACTCAAAATTGAAAGTCAGCACGAAGATCCAAGACGAGCAACTGCGGGTGAGCGGCAAGTCGAAGGACGACCTGCAGAAGACGATGGAACTCGTGCGCGGGATGGAACTCGATTTCGCGGTGCAATTCGTGAACTTCCGCTGATGGTAGTCGCGGCGCAGCGGCGCGTCTTCCTGGCGAGCCTCGGTTGCGCCAAGAACCTTGTCGACAGCGAAGTGATGCTCGGCACGCTCACGTCGGACGGCTGGGCCGTCACGACCGAATCCGACGACGCCGATGCCGTCATCGTCAACACGTGCGCCTTTATCGATCCGGCCAAAGTCGAGTCCACCGACGCGATCATGCGCTACGCGGCCGCGAAGAAACCAGGCCAGACGCTCGTCGTCGCGGGCTGTCTGGCGCAGCGCTACGGCGCCGACCTGCGCGAACTCATCCCGGAGATCGACGCGGTGATCGGCACCGGCGCATTTCCAAAGATCGGCGAGGTCATCGACGAATCGGCCGCCGGCGGCCGGCCGCTGCATCTCGAAGATCGCGACGCATACGTCGAGCGGCTTGGCTTCTTGCCGCGGATGGTCACGACGCAGCGCGCCACCGCCTACTTGAAAGTGTCCGAAGGCTGCAATCACGTCTGCGCGTTCTGCATCATCCCGACGTTGCGCGGCCTCGGGAAGAGCCGCACGATCGAATCGCTGGTCACGGAAGCAAGAGCGCTCGTCGCCGGGGGAGCGCGCGAATTGAATCTCGTCGCGCAAGACACGTCCGACTACGGCCGCGACATCGGCTTGAAGGACGGACTGCCGGCGCTCATCCGCGCCCTCGACGAAATCGAAGATCTGCGCTGGGTCCGGCTCCTCTATCTCTATCCCACCTCAGTCAAGCCGTCGCTCATCGAGGCGATGCGCGCCTCATCTAAAGTCGTGCCGTACGTGGATATGCCGCTGCAGCACGCGCATCCGACCGTGCTGCGCGCCATGCGCCGGCCTCCTGATCCCGAGCGCTACCTCGAGCTTTTCGCCGCACTGCGCGAGGCGCTGCCGTCGGCCACCATTCGCAGCACGTTTATCATCGGATTCCCCGGTGAGACCGAGGAACATGTCGACGCTCTGATTTCGTTCATCGAACGTGCAAAGCTCGATCGCGTCGGATTCTTCACCTACTCGCGCGAAGAAGGCACCGCCGCATACGCGCTGCCGGACCAGATCGCGATGCGCGTGAAAAAATCTCGCGTCGCTCGCTGCCGCGACGTGCAGCGCCGCATCGCAAACGTCAACGACAGCGCGCGGATCGGCGAATCGCTCGACGTCCTGATCGAAGGCGAGCGCACGCTGCCAGTCGGCTCCCCCGTTCGCGACGCGTTGGGCGAGCGCTCAGTCTGCTTCGGACGATCGATTCGTGAAGCACCGAACGTCGACGGGCTGGTCTACGTCGGCGGCACGCACGCGGTCGGCGATTTCGTCCGCGCGCGCGTGATCGGACATACGGAGTTCGACCGCTACGCTCAGCCGCTCGTCGCCGCAGAGCGGTAGAAAGAAGCTCATAACGTGCCGGATCCGTCCGAAGGCAACCCGTCGCAGCCGCCGTTCGATCCCGCTTCCCAAGGCGCGGATCTCGACGCCGTGGCGGATTCTGCCGCGGATGTGGGCGCTCCAAATGGCGCCGACGCCTCAAAGCAAGGGCCTCCCCCGGGCCGCAAGCGCACGATCGCGATCGCGATCGCCGCGTGTGTCATCGTGCTGCTCGGCGCCGGGTTCGTCGGATTCGTTCGCGATCACGGTCGCGAAGCGTTTCCCGGTCTTTTCGAACCGGATCTCACGCAAGTGTTCGGAAAACAGAAGCTGCGTGTGCTCGTTCTCGGCCTCGACGACAATTGGTCCGGGAACGATGAAGTATACACCTCACTATCGCGTTCCGACACGAACATCGCGGTCTCGATCGATCTCAAGAGCAAGAATATCGGCGTGCTTTCGATTCCGCGCGATCTCTGGATGGACATACCCAAACGGGGATACAGCAAGCTCAACGAAGCGATCGCCGACGGCGGACCCGAGCGCACAGAAGCGACGCTCGTAAAGAACCTCGGCACGCCGGACTTCGACTATTACTTGGTGTTGAAGATCGACGCCACGAAGAACATCGTGGACGCGATCGGCGGCTTGGACGTGAACGTCGAAAAGGACATGGACTACGATGACAACTGGGGACACTTCCATGTCCATTTGAAAAAAGGCTACCAGCATTTGAACGGTGACCAAGCCGTCGGCTACATACGTTACCGTCATGACGAAGAGGGCGACTTCGGGCGCATGCGGCGCCAGCGGCAAGTCATGCAGGTCCTCGCCGCGCGGCTCAAAGATCCGTCGATCGCGCTGCACGTGCCGCAGCTGCTAGGCATCGTCACGAAGAACGTCCGCACGAACATGCCGTACGACAAGATGCTCGAACTTGCACTCGCGCTCCGCGACATAACGCCGCAGATGGTGCACACCGGCGAGGTGCCGTCAGACATCGGTTACACCGACGGCCAGTCTGTGCTCTACCTGCAGCCGCAAGCCGCCGCCCTCATCGTGCGCAAATACCTCGTCGTGGGTTTTGACGGCTCGTTCGATCCGTCGACCGTCAGAGTAAAGGTGGAGAACGGATCCGGCAGACCGGGCGCCGCGGCCGCGATGGCTGACGCCCTGCGCCAAAAAGGCTTCACGGTGATCGAGACCGGCAATGCCAAGCGCTTCGGCATGGCGCGCACGTCGATCGTCGGACCCAATCAGACGATCTTATCCATGGTCGCAAAAGACGTGCCGATACCGAACATCAAGACGACCACGGGGCCCGTGGAAGGCGGCGACGTCGAGATCGTCGTCGGCCAGGACTATCGCATTCAATAAGGCTTGGCGTTGGGTCGCCTTCATCGCGATAACGTTCGTGCTGACGGTGGTCGCGCGGCGGTGGATACACCACGCGCAACTCGAACTCGCGCCGGTCATCGTTCCGCCGACGACGCCCGTGGCGGACATCGTCAGCCCGCCGGCTGTGGCGATCGCAGCGCGCATCTGGCTGGACGTTCGCGACGCGGTTTCCCCTCCGGCGAGGCCGCGGCTTGCGGTGCTGACGTTCGACGACGGTCCATATCCGGTGACCACGCCGGTATTGATAGAACGCTTGCGAGAATTGGGAGTGCCGGCCGAATTCTTCTTGATCGGCCGCGACGCGCGCGTGCAGCCGGCGATCGCAGCGCAAGCGACGTCGGCAGGCGTCGGCATTGGAAATCACTCGCTGACCCATCCCGAGATGCCGCAGCTGACCTATGCAAGCCAAGCCGAGGAAATAGCTGACGGTGCGGCAGCCATCTTGGCGGTCACGGGAGTGCACGCGACATACTTCCGGCCGCCGCACGGTAACTATAACGGGGATACAATCGCGGCCGCTCGCGCTGCCGGCGAGACCGTAGTGCTCTGGGATATCGATCCAGGCGATTGGCGAACTCTCACGCCCGACCAGATCAGTGAAGCGGTGACTGCGCAAGCCAAAGCGCCCGCGGTTATCATCTTACACAATGGAAAGGATGCGACGATCGAGGCGCTCGGCCAGATCGTGGCCGCATATCGCCGGGCCGGTTTCACGTTCGTTACGCTAGACAAACTCCAGCAACGCGTGCCGCTTTCGGAGATCAACGACCCGCAGCGCGTCTCGGTACCGTCCTCGCCGTAACCGATCCACGCGGCGACGTAAACACCTCGACTGAAGGGGCCGACTGAAGGGGCCGACTGAAGGGCCGACTGAAGGGGCCGACTTTATGTCGGCCCAATCGACCGAATAATGCGACGCCAAATAATCAAGACTCGCCCGCGCACGCCCTACATCATCGCGCGTATCGTGATCATCGTGGCGCTCGTCGCCGCGGCAGTCGCCGGCGGCGAGTGGTATTCCACCCATCACCACGCCCACGCGGCCGCGCCATGGCAGGAACGGGTTTTTTCCAGCCTGAACTCGCCAAGCCCGCTCCGACCATCCGGGTGACGAGCATGCAACTGTTCATCAAAGGCAAGAACCTCCACGTCACCGATGCCCTGCGCGAGTACGCCGAAGAAAAGATCGGACATCTCGAACACTACATCGATCACGGGATCATCGACGGGCACGTGACGATGCGCACCGAGCGCAACGAGCAGATCGTCGACGTCATGCTCAACTTGCGCCACTATCTCATCAAAGCAGAAGAACGTTCGCCCGACATGTACGCATCGATCGACTTGGTGCGCGACCGGCTCGAGCAACAGATCCGCAAGTACAAGACGCGCCGCAGAGAGCGGCACCACCGCCAGAACGGCAGGCTCAGCGCGGCCGACGCTGGTTCGGCCGCGGTCGAGCCCGTGGAAGTCGACGACGACGTACCGAGCGCGCCACGCATCGTCCGGTCGAAGCAGTTCGCCGTCAAGCCGATGGACGCGGAAGAAGCCGTGCATCAGATGGAACTGCTCGGGCACGACTTCTTCGTCTTCTTGAATGCGGAGACGGAGCAAGTCAATGTTCTCTACAAGCGCAAGAGCGGCGATCTGGGCTTGATCGAACCCACGGTCTAGCCGCGCGTTGAAGGGGCCGACTTTATGTCGGCCCACGTTTCGCTTACCAGGGCCGACATAAAGTCGGCCCCTTCAGGCACCGCCGATCGGGTCCGCGGGGGTCGGGCCGGTCGGCGACGAACATAGAGCGGCTTTATGCTCATCTCACTTGTCCTGGCAGCCGCGCTGATCGTTCCCGATGCCGCGCGCCTTCCGGTCAGATGCAACGCCACCGCGATCGCCCGCGTGATGGTGGTCTGCGCCGCGCAGCACGTGGTCGATCGCCCGGCCGCGCGGCTCAAACACGACGTTCCTGCGCCGAGTGAAGCGCTCGTCCGGCGCGCGTCGCCACCAATTCCCGTCCCGTCCTCTCTGGCAGTCCAACTCCGGCGCTAAGACCGCGCGGCTTCCTACAATCGCCGCACTCGATCTCATAGCCACCGGAGGAAACTCAAACCTTGTCTGTATTCACCTCGATCAAATCGTGGGTCGACGGAAACGACCGCGAAGTCGCGCGCTTGCGCAAACGGGCGCTGCGCATCAATGAACTCGAATCGACTGTCTCGCAGCTCAGCGACGAAGACCTCGCTCGTAAGACTGCCGAATTCCGCGAACGACTCGAGCAGGGCGCGACGCTCGACGATCTCCTAGTCGAAGCGTTTGCCGTCTGCCGCGAGGCCGCGAAGCGAACGCTCGGCATGCGCCACTTCGACGTCCAGCTCATCGGCGGCATGGTCTTGCACGAAGGCAAGGTCGCAGAGATGCGCACCGGTGAGGGCAAGACGCTCGTCGCGACGCTCGCGATCTATCTCAACGCCCTCGCGGGCAAAGGCGTGCACTTGGTCACGTCCAACGACTATCTCGCAAAGCGCGATGCCGAATGGATGGGCCCGATCTATCGCTCGCTCGGCCAGAGCGTCGGCATCATCCAACATTTTCTGCCGCCGCACGAACGGCGCGCAGCGTACACGAGCGACATCACGTACGTCACCAACAACGAAGCCGGCTTCGACTACCTGCGCGACAACATGGCACCGCGCGTCGACTACTGCGTGCAGCGCGAACTGAACTACGCGATCGTCGACGAAGTCGATTCGATCCTGATCGACGAAGCGCGCACGCCGCTCATCATCAGCGGACCGCCCGAGGCCGTCCTGGGACCGAACTTCAAAGACCCGACGCACATCTACGAGCAGTTCGCGCGCAACATCATGCCGCAGCTCGTACGCGACGAAGATTACACGGTCGACGAGAAGATGCACGCCGTGCCTATAACCGAAAAAGGCGTGGCCAAAGTAGAGCGGCTTCTCGGCGTGCAGAACCTCTACGACACGGTGAATCTCGAGCTGACGCACCAGCTGCAAGCGGCGCTCAAAGCAAAAGAATTGTTCCGCAAGGACGAGCAGTACGTGGTGCAAGAGGGCCAGATCATCATCGTGGATGAGTTCACGGGCCGGCTCATGCACGGGCGGCGCTACTCCGACGGCATCCATCAAGCGATCGAAGCCAAAGAAGGCATCAAGGTCAAGAGCGAGGACCAGACGCTCGCCACGATCACGTTCCAAAATTACTTCCGCCTGTATAAGAAGCTGGCCGGCATGACCGGCACCGCGAAGACCGAAGAGCGCGAATTCCGCGAGATCTACGGGCTCGACGTGCTCGTGATCCCCACGAACCAAGCCGTCGCGCGCCGCGATCACGACGATGTCGTGTACAAGAACGAAGAGCAGAAGTTCAAAGCGGTCATCAACGAGATCGTCGAACGCCATAAGGCTGGTCAACCTGTCCTCGTGGGCACGCGATCGATCGAGAAATCCGAGCGTCTCTCCGGTTATCTCTCCAAGCGTGGCATTCCGCACAACGTGCTGAACGCGAAGTACCATGAGAAGGAAGCCGAGATCATCAAGGATGCCGGCCTCCCCGGCAAAGTAACGATTGCTACGAACATGGCCGGCCGCGGCGTGGACATCAAACTCGGCGACGGCGTGACCGGCGTCGGCGGGCTGCACATTATCGGCACGGAGCGCCACGAGTCGCGCCGCATCGACAACCAGCTGCGCGGCCGGTCGGGGCGCCAGGGCGATCCCGGATCGTCGCGCTTTTACGTGGGGCTCGACGACGAGCTCATGCGCATCTTCGGCGGCGACCGCATCAAGAACATCATGGAATCACCGCTCTTCAAACTTGAGGACGACACGCCGATCGAGGCGGGCATCCTCACGAAGAGCATCGAGAACGCGCAGAAAAAAGTAGAAGCGCACCACTACGAGAGCCGCAAGCACGTCCTCGAATACGACGACGTTATGAACAAGCAGCGCTCGGTAATCTACGCCGAACGCCGCAGCGTGTTGGAGGGTTGCAATCTCCGGCCGTCGCTGACCGAGATCGTGCGGCTGAAGAGCCAGCAGGCGGTGGATTCGAACTGCGCCGACACCGTACACCCGCACGAATGGGATCGGGCAAGGATCTTGGCCGAGCTCGAACAGTCGGTGCATGGTATCTCAAAGCGAGTGACGCCTGAGCAACTCGCGCCGCTCTCCAAAGAAGAGATGGTCGATCTGCTCGCTCGCGAAGGCGACCAGATCTATACGGATAAGGAAGAGCGGATGATCACGCGCTATGCGCAGCTTGAAGAGCAAGGGCTGCGCGATGGTTTGCGGATGCTTGAGCGCGGCACAATGCTGCAGATCATCGACAGGCTCTGGATCGATCACCTCTACACGATGGATAGCCTCAAGCAAGGTATCGGCTTGCGAGGTTGGGGTCAGAAAGACCCGCGCGTCGAGTACGAAAAAGAAGCGTTCGAACTCTTCGAAGACCTCAAGGTCACGATCCAAGACGACTTCTTACAGGCGATGTATCAAGGCGATGATTTCCACATCGTCGTCCAACCACCGCCGCCACCGGCCGGACAAGCGCCTGAGGCGCAACAGACCAACGGAGCCGCGTTGCCCACGTCTGAATCTGCGCCGTTCGAAACTGCGAGTGCAACAACTGGGGCAGCTGGCGGGGCGATGACTGCCGGACGAACACTACCGCTCGATCCAAACGCCGCCAAACGCTTCGATCAGCTACGTTCGAATCGCGACGACACAGGGCCGCGTCAGCCGGTGCGTAAGGCGGAGGGCGCGCGCGTCGGCCGCAATGATCCGTGTCCGTGCGGTTCCGGTAAGAAATTCAAGAAATGCCACGGCGCGTAACGGCGCGGTTAGCGCTCGCGGGCGCCGTTCTGAACTGAGAGCTCCCAGCGATACCCGTCCGGATCGTGAAACCACAGGCCCATATGCGGCGAGCCCGGCGATGTAGGGCCGATCTCGTTGCCGGGATCTTCCAGTTCTACGCCGTTTTTTTTCAGCATCTCGAGCGCTCCGTGTAGCGCGCGCATACTGTCGAGGTAAAACGACATGTGGTCAATCGTGTCCGGATGTGGTGTGCCTTTGAAGAACCCGACGATAATTGCGTCGTTCGTCAGCGCGATGGCCCCATCGGACCGGAACATTTCATGCAGATCGAAGTTCGTGGTCCAAAACTGCGCGCTCTTCTCCGGGTCTATGACGGCAAGGCTGAAATGCCAGACCGCGCCAAGTTGTACTTTCACGTCCATACTTCTTCGTAACGCATCAAGTCGCGGCCTGTGCCGTCACTCGATGCCGTCGCCTCCGCTGCCAAGTTCATCGATAAATAGTCCATGGAGCCCCACACGCCCGGAGATTCCACGTCGCGCGGTGACTAGCTTAAGGAGTGCAAAGCCATGGGCGCCGCCAACGCGCCCTCGACAAATAGCGCGACCTTCCCAATCTAGTATGTCAACTGGACCAAGAATTGTCCGCTCCATTGGGTTTCAAGGTTAGCTCGGCCCCAGCCGCTCTGTCCGATATACATGCTTGTGAGTCGCCAGTCTGCAGGGTTTGTGTCCATCAGCCCATCGGGAGAGCCCCCGCTTATGAGCGCCTTTAAGCGAGGGGCGAGGTTGACGCCATTCATCGTAATCGAGTCTCCTTGATTGAGGAGATTATGTCCATAGCTCGTGATAGGGTCGCCAATACAGTACGGTTCCGTGCCCTGGCAAAAGAACTCAGAAGGAGGGCCAGAGACACAGCCCTGTCCGGGGAGGGTGCCTGGATAGCATTCTAAAGCGACCTCCAGTTGGTAAAAAAGAGTTTGGCCTGTTATCGAATTGAAAATGAGAGACGGTATGACCTGACTCTGATTCACCCCGCATTCAAGACTCGATGTGGATTGGGATGCTGCTACCACCGTCATGGTTCCCTGGAAGTCGATGGTTGTGATTTGATCTAAAGTAGGAATGACTCCCGCGGGATAGCTGCCCGGTGGCAAAATGCCGCTCGGGTTTGTAAGGACGAACCCCGGGCCGTTTGGCTGAAGAAAGAAATCAAACTCTTGGGGGGTTGAGCCGCAGTACGTTGTTGCGGTTTGACCCAAGGTAGTCGAGGTCCAAGTTCCTGAAGCGGGATTACTTTGAAAAGACACTGACATGGGATCATAGGCCGTTGCCAAAGTGGATGCGGTGTATAGGGTCTCAGTCGACGAAGGATTTGTGACTACAAAAGGCTTCCAGTTTATTCCGGACTGCTGGCCCCACGATAGGACATTCCAATTGGCTCCAGAGCCAGTTGAATATACGACCGGATAAGGGAACTGCGTGTTAAGGAGAGCAAAGTTGTTCGTGGCATTGAATGGTTCCACAGTGCAATTGCCCATGCAACGCTTTACCGGAGGCGGCGGTGCAACACTTGCGGATCCGCCGCCTCCACCACATGCCGACAGTTGCAAGAGCATGCACAGGGCTAGGCCCTCAGCTAACAACGAAGCGAAGCGAACAACGGCAAACTTCCGGCTCATCGGAAAACCTCCGTGGGGATCAACTCTGCAATCCCGGCTCTCGCTCAAAGCCAATGCTTGAAAGCCAACCTACCACACCTGTGTTAGTCAGCGTGTGCGATTTCGGACCCGGACGTCGTTACACATTTCGGGAAACGCCGGCGCCGTCCTAATGTCGGCTCTTCATAGACCGGAAATCGTTTCTGGCGCCATCCTGACTTCGCAAGATTTTGGACGGGCCAGACGATCAGCCGATTTAGAAGCAGCAACACCGCGCTCGCACTCCCCAGCTTCGTAATTCTCACGCTGGGTTACTGACCGCCTGACGACAGGATATCCACTGTCCAGGAACCGAACCGCCCCGCCTCACGCATCTCAAGAAAGGTCATACATGCTGGAGTTGCAACCTTATCTTTTCTTCTACGGCAAGTGCGAAGAAGCGCTCAATTTCTACAAGAGCATCTTTGGCGGCACAATCGACTCGATCATGCGCATGAAAGAAGCGCCGCCCGATATGCCCGCGCCGCCGAACTGGGGCGACAAGATCATGTATGCGCGGTTCGAGTCGGGGGCTGTGAAGTTCAGCGCCTCGGACGGACGCCCCGACACGCCCAACGTGGACGGTAACATCTCACTATCGTTATCAACGCGCGATGAGGCTGAGGCGACGCGCATATTCGACGCGCTCGCCAAAGGCGGCGAAGTCGAGATGCCGCTCGGCGAGGTGTTCTGGAGCGCCAAGTTTGGCGTGCTCAAGGACAAGTTTGGTCTCGAATGGTTCGTCAACTGCGAGAAATAACAAGCGATCGTGCCCGTTTTCAACACCTGAGGAGACAGATGAACGAACAGTTGAAGACCGACCTCGCGCGCATCGACGATCGCCTGCAGACGCTGCGGGTGCGGCTTTGACTATGCCGAGAAACTCCGCACGCTAGACGAACTCGAACGCCAGACGCACGACCCATCCTTTTGGGACGACGCGCAAGCGGCCCAAAAGCACATGAAGCGGCTCGCCGATATCCGCTCTGACGTTGATCCCTTGAGCGCGCTCGGCGCTCGTTCAGCCGAGCTATCTGAATTCGCGCAGTTGGCGGAAGCCGAACCGGCGCTTGAAGCTGAGATAGCCGCGGCCGTCGCGACGCTCGCAAGCGACATCGACGCCGCCGAGATGACTGCCGTTTTCGATGGCGAGTACGATTCGCACGACGCGATCGTCAGCATCCACGCTGGAGCCGGCGGCACCGAAGCATGCGACTGGACGTCGATGCTGCTGCGCATGTATCTGCGCTGGGCCGAGCGGCACGGTTACCGTGCCGAGATCGTCGACAGCTTAGACGGCGACGAAGCCGGCCTCAAGAGCGTGACGATACTCGTCGAGGGCAAGAACGCATACGGCTACTTGGAGAGCGAGCGCGGTGTGCATCGTCTCGTGCGCATCTCGCCGTTCGACGCGGCGAAGCGGCGTCACACGTCGTTCGCGTCAGTCGACGTGACGCCGGAACTCGAAGAGACGGACAAAGAGCCGGAGATCCGCGCAGACGAGATCGAGATCGAGACGTACAAGAGCGGCGGCGCGGGCGGTCAGTACGTCAACAAGACCGAGAGCGCGATCCGGATCATCCACAAGCCGACGGGCATCATCGTCGCGTGTCAGACCGAGCGTTCGCAGCTCGCCAATCGCAACCGCGCGATGAAGATGCTGGCGGCGAAGCTCGCCCAACGCGAACGCGACGAGCGCGCCGCAAAACTCGCCGCGCTCACCGGGCAGAAGAGCGCGATCGAATGGGGCAGTCAGATCCGCTCGTACACGCTACAACCGTATACGATGGTCAACGACCACCGCAGCGACGTCAAAATCACCGACGCGCAAGGAGTGCTCGACGGTGATCTCGACCCGTTCATGTGGGCCTACCTGCAGGGGCGCAGGCGTTCGAAGTAGCGCTCGCGATCAGGAACGGTGCAGAGCCATGCCTTCCGCGTTGAGGATGTAGATCTGGTTGGCGTGGCGCTGGCCGAGCAGACCCTGATCGTAGTAGACTTTGACGAGCATGTTTCGTTGCAAGTTCGTCATCTGGTACGTGGTCTTGCCGTCAGCAGAGAACAGCTTGTTGAATTTCGGCAGGATCAGGAAGCTGAGCGTCTGCGTGGCGTCCGTGTTGACCACCTTGACGTTGTTCGTGGACACGTGCACGACATAGCCTGTCCAGATCTTGTCCACGGCGGCGGCCGGTGCGGCCGGCAGCAGCCATGACGCGACAGCTAGCGATAGAACGAAAAGCAAAAATTTACGTTTCATGCTTGTATTATCCCCATTTTTCCAAGTGCGTAAACACCCGCTCGTGACTTCGGTGAGAAAGGTTCGCGTCATATGACCGGCATCGCTTTCTTTATAGCGGCATTGTTCTCTCTTAGCACTTCGCCTCAGCCGATGGATTCACCGATGCCGCTGCCGGCGGCAACGGCACAAGCCGCGCCGGCGATGCCCGCAGCGGCTCCGACCCCGGCAGCAACGCCGGCGAGTCCCGTGCAAGTCGAATCGTGCAACGTGACGTACAACGGAAATGTGATCGTCGGCACGACCGGCAAACTCGTCATCAATTTCACGAACTACGGAAGCGTCTCGGCGGACGTCGTGCGCTTTCACGTGCAGTACGGCGACCAGAGTCTTTTCATCCGCGATGTCGGCACATTTTCTCCGGGGATCGAGATCCAACACAAGTTCAGCTCGTTTGAAGGCGACATGCAACTCTCGCCGCTCCTCACGGGTCAGAAACCTGTCATATGCACGGTCGCGTGGTCACACTTCGTCAACGGCACGATCTGGCCACCCGCCACTACCACGCCCTAGCTGAAGGGGCCGATTTTATATCGGCCCACGTTATATAACCTGGGGCCGACGTAAAGTCGGCCCCTTCAGAAACGTACGGCAGGTCGGGCAAATCGCCAGCCCGAAAATATGCGGCGTATCAATCCCGCGGTTCGCTAGAGACTAGACCAATATGCGAGCACGACGGGGAAAGGGGGGTGGTCGCCGTCAGTACAGACAGTCCGCGTTTTCACCAGGACCTAACGGTCGGCGAAGCATTTGCTCTGCACCCTGGTGCCAGAGTGGTCTTCGCAAACTTCCACTTGGGAGGTTGTTCAAACTGTTCGATCTCTGAATTCGAGACGATCGAACAAGTCAGCGAGGGGTACGGGATCCCGTTGTCCATGATCCTAGACGCCCTCAACTCCCTTGACGGAGCACCCCAGATGCCGGCAGAGAAAGCATCCTGACGGCAGGCGCGCAAGCGCCGTGAGACGAGCGCCAGAAATGGCGCTCGTTCTTTTTCCTAGAACAGACGCGAGAACATGGCGCAAGTATCGGTCATCATAGTATCCTATAACGCCGCGGACGAACTCGAGCTTGCGCTGCGCTCGATCGGCGCATTGCCCGAAGTCGCGGCCGATTCCACTCTGGCCGAAGTCATCGTCTCCGACAACGGCTCGGCCGACGACTCTGTTGCGCGAGCGAAGGCGGCGTACCCCGGAGTTCGCGTGATCGAGAACAGCGCAAATCTCGGCTTTGCAAAGGCATGCAACATCGGTGCCCGCGCCGCGACCGCGCCACTGCTTTTCTTCTTTAACCCGGATGCGCGCGCGAAGTCCGGTCTGCTGGCAAACGCACTGGCGTACTTCAACGCGCATGCCGATGTCGCGATGACCGGCTGCAAACTTTTAGATGAAGAAGGCCGGCTCGCCGAATCGTGCGGCGAGTTCGACACGTGGTGGCAGTCGTTCTTGCGCAGTTCGGCGCTCGGCGATCTGCCGCTGTTCGCAAAGCAAGCCAACGGGTATGCGCTGCGCCAGTGGGATTATTCCACGGAGCGCGACGTCGATCTCGTGGTCGGCGCAGCCATGTTCATCCGCGCCGACGTCTTCAAGCGGCTCGGCGGATTCGACGAGCGCTATTTCCTCTATCACGAAGAGATCGATTTTGCGCACCGCCTTCGCGACGCCGGACTGCGCGTGGTCTATCTTCCGCAGTGCGTCGTCGTGCACGGCAGCGAGAAAGGCGGATCGAAGAGGACGTGGGGCGCGGCCGGCGTGCTGGGCTGGCGGCAGCGAAGCCGCCGGCTCTACTGGATCAAGCGCCACGGCTACTTCTGGTACTACTCGTTGTGCGCGGCTCTCGCCGCCCGGTACGTTGTCGCAGTTGCGATCGTGGCCGTCGTCGTGCTGGCAGTAAGGCGCGCGGTAGCAACGCCGTGACCGACGAGCGCGCGACGTCGCTAACCGAACTGCACGCCCGCGTCGACGCCTGCCGACGCTGCGCCATCGGCTCGACGCGCACGAAAGTGGTCTGCGGAGTCGGCGATCCGCACGCGCGGCTAGCGATCGTCGGCGAAGGGCCGGGCGAGAACGAGGACCGCATCGGGGAGCCATTTGTCGGGCGGGCGGGTGAACTGCTCACGAAGATGCTCGCCGCCATCGATCTGCGGCGCGACGAAGTATTCATCACAAACACCGTCAAGTGTCGCGCGAGCATCGTAGAGGGAGGCCAGGTTCGCAATCGCGCGCCCATGCAAGAAGAACTCACGAACTGCAGACAATACCTCGATGAAGAGCTCGCCATCATAAAGCCGCGCGTGATCCTCGCGCTAGGAGCGCCGGCGGCGAAATCGTTCTTAGGCGCGAGTTTCTCGATCACGCGCCAACGCGGCATCTGGTATGCAGGACCTGCCGGCACCGACTTGATGGCTACATTTCATCCGGCATATCTATTGCGATTGACCGGCGGCGAGATGACCCAAGTGAAAAAACTCGTCTACGCCGATCTGCTCGCCGTGCGCGCAAAGATCGATGAGGCGATCGCCGATGACGGCCGGCCGGAAATTCTGTCGTCGGCCGCGAAAGCAGCCGATGAAGGACCACCCGCGCAGTTAGCATTTGGAGACATCGTCGATTGACGCATCCCGCTCTTGAGACCACAGCGCCGCCCGCTGCCCGCGATGCCGCGGCGATCTGGTGGTCGGCGCGCGTCAAAGACGCAGGTTTTGCATCGACGGACGACTTCGAGAAGGCGCACGCGCTACCGCGATATCGCTTCGCGCAGATCTACCGCGCAGCCACCAAAGATCTGAGCGATTCATTCGATCGCATCAGCGTGCTGCCCACCGAATTGCGCGCGACGCTTTCGAAAACGCTCTCGCTCTCGAGCGTCAAGCTGGAGCGAGAGGCGACGTCGAAAGACGGACAGACCACCAAATTTCTCTTCGCCCTCGTCGACGGCAAAGAGATCGAAGCCGTCCTCATGCGCCACGCCGGAGGTCGGACCACTGCATGCATTTCCTCGCAGGCGGGCTGCGCCCTCAAATGCGATTTTTGCGCGACGGGGCAAGGTGGTTTCTTTCGGCACATGTCCGCGCTAGAGATCTTCGATCAAGCGGTCTTCGTGGCGCGCCGGGCGCGCTCAGAAAATCTTCCGCTCACCAACCTCGTCTTCATGGGTATGGGTGAGCCGTTTCTGAACTACGACGCGGTGATGGACGCCGTCGCGCTGCTCAACCACGGTGAGGGCTTCAACCTCGGCGCTCGGCACATCACGATCTCGACCGCGGGTGTCGTTCCCGGCATCGAACGCTTCAGCCGCGAAGGCGTGCAGATCAATCTCGCGATCTCGCTGCATGCGCCGGACGACGAGATGCGGACGAAGCTGATGCCGATCAATAAGAAATGGCCGATCGCTACGTTGATGAAGGCCGTCCGAGGGTACGTCGCAGCTACAAACCGCAAAGTGTTCTACGAATATTTGATGCTCGCCGGCGTGAACGATCGGATCGAGGACGCAAAACAGCTCGCAGACCTGCTCGGCGGTCCGCTGCACCACGTCAACCTGATTCCGTACAACGCGACCGATGCGCCGTTCTCCCGATCGCAGCCGGCGACCATGCGGCGTTTTCAAGAAGTCTTGCGCATGCGCGGTGTTCCATCCACTATCCGCCATACGATGGGCGACGATATCGCAGCGGCGTGCGGTCAACTCCGGGTGGAAACTCAGCCAAAGACAATAAGCGCGGCCGCCCCCGTCTAAGAACCGGGAATGAGGGGCCGCTAAACGTAATCTCTTCGGCCATCATGCTCGAAGTTGATTCGATCTCGAAAGCATTCCGCACGGTCCAAGCGGTCGAGAAGCTCTCGTTCGCGGTCCAGCGCGGGCACGTTTTCGGCTTGCTTGGCCCGAACGGAGCCGGCAAGACGACCACGATCCGCATGGTCCTGGACATCATCGTCCCCGACAGCGGCGAAGTGCGTTGGGACGGCAAGAAGGTGGACGGCGACATGCGCCGGACGTTCGGCTATCTCCCGGAGGAGCGCGGCCTTTACCCAAAGATGAAGGTGGCCGACCAACTGATGTTCCTCGCGCGATTGCACGGCGTCGCCGACGACGTCGCGGCAAAGCGCGTCGCCGAACTAGCGGCCTCGCTCAACCTGACCGAAAAACTGCAGTCCACACCGGCGGAACTTTCAAAGGGCAATCAGCAGAAAGCGCAGTTCATCGCGGCAATCGTGCACGATCCGCCGCTGCTCGTGCTCGACGAGCCATTCTCCGGTTTCGATCCGATCAACGTCGAGGTGGTGAAGTCGTCGATCAGAGATCTCGTGGCACGCGGAACGACCGTGATGCTCTCAAGCCACCGCATGGAACAAGTCGAAGAGCTGTGCGAGGACATCTGCATCATCGATCGCGCGCGCGCCGTTCTGTCCGGCAACCTCAAAGCGATCAAGACCGGTTGGCCCGAACGCTTCGTCCGCATGACCGCAATGCCCGAAACCGCCTTCTTGCGTGCGTTCCCCGATGCCGCGATCCGGCCGTCCAAAGACGGTTATCTGGAACTGACGATCTCGGCGAAGACAAGTCCCGCCGATTTGTTGCGCGCCGCCATGGCGGCCGGCTCGGTTGACCACTTCGAAGTGGTCGAGCCATCGCTCAACGACATCTACCTCCGCGCAGTGAAGCCCGAAGAGGTACTCGCGTGAACATCACGTGGATCCTCATCAAACGCGAATTCGTGGAGCGCGTGCGTCAACGCTCGTTCATCGTCGCGACGATTCTCAGCATGATCGGCATCGTGCTGCTCGCACTGTTGCCGTCGCTGCTCAGTTCGGTCACGAAGTCCACTGCCACGCGCATAGCCATCGTCGGTCCAGACGCGCTCACCTCCAACAACACGCTCGTGGCGCTGCGCCCGACGGACGACAGCCTGACGGTGCTCACGACACTCAGTAAGGGGCCGGAACTTCCGGCAGCCACGCGCACGCTTTTGGACAAAGGCACGTACGACGCGGTGCTCGTCGCTTACCGAAGCAAACAAGGCGCTCTCGGCTTCACCTACTACCCGAAGTCGGCGTCCTCGCTGCAAGACAGCGGCGCGATCCAACGGGACCTTCAGCAAGCGGTGCTCCTAGCCGACGTTTCGGGAGCGGCGCGCGACGCGGTGAAGCGCGCGTTGGATTTTCCGTTTGACGTCCACAGCCTCAACACGCGCTACCGGAATGAAAGCGAGGAATTCTTCGCGACCGGAATGGTGTATTTCTTACTCATCATCTTGTATACCGCGGTCGTGATCTACGGCGTGCAGGTCGCATCTGGCGTCATCGAAGAGAAGGCGAGCCGCATCATGGAGATCATGATCGGCACCGTGCGGCCTTCGCAGCTGCTGACCGGCAAGATCTATGGGATCGGCGCGGTCGCGCTCGTCCAACTCGTGCTCAACGCCATCGCCGCGGCGGTCGCTGCGTTGATCGCCGGTGTGCTCTACGGCGGCGCGGCCGTCAGCCATGGGACGCCGCCCTCGCCCGAGGCGCAAGCCGCCATGTCGCGCGTGCTCAGCGAGGGCTTGCCGCACGTGCCGTGGGCAACGCTCGGCTATCTCATCGTATTCTTCTTCCTCGCGTTCTTCACGTATTCGGCGATGTACGCCGGCATCGGATCGCTGCTCTCGAAACCCGAAGAAGTGCAACAGTACTCGATCGTGTTCATGCTGCCGATCATCGCGGCATATCTGCTCGCCATCTTCGCGCTGACCAATCCCGACGCGCCGTACGTGATGTGGGGATCCATGATCCCGCTCATCAGTCCGCTCTTGATGTTCACACGTATCGCGACGGTCTCTGTGCCCTGGTGGCAGATCGTGATCTGCATCGGCCTGTCGCTGCTCACGATCTGGGGGCTGACTCTGCTCGCCGGCAAGCTCTATAGAGTCGGCGTGCTCATGTACGGAAAACCGCCTTCGGTCAAAGAGATCTGGCGGGCGCTGCGAGCGCCGGCGTGACGCTGCGGCCGAAACCCACCATGGAAGAACTGACGGCGCTCTGCAAGCGCCGCGGTTTCGTCTTTCAGTCGAGCGAGCTGTACGGCGGCGTCAACGGCGCGTGGGACTATGGTCCGCTCGGCGTCGAGCTGAAGCGCAATATCCGCGAGGCATGGTGGCGCGACATCGTCGTACTGCGCGACGACGTCGTCGGACTCGACACGGCCATCCTCATGGCTCCCGCCGTCTGGCGCGCGTCCGGCCACTTGGACAATTTCCACGATCAGATGGTGGACTGCAAGACGTGCAAAAAACGCTGGCGTGCCGATCAGCTCACAACCGATCGCTGCCCGTCGTGCGGCAACGCGACGCTCACCGAACCGCGCGCCTTCAACATGATGTTCAAGACCGCCATCGGGGCGATGGAGGACGCGTCGTCTGAGGCCTACTTGCGCCCGGAGACCGCGCAAGGGATCTTCGTGGATTTCAAACTCGCGTATCAGACCGCGCGCAAGAAGCCGCCGTTCGGCATCGCGCAGATCGGCAAAGCGTTTCGCAACGAGATCACGCCTGGAAACTTCATCTTTCGCTCGCGTGAGTTCGAGCAGATGGAGCTCGAGTTTTTCGTGCCACCCGAACCGCCCGAAGAAGCGATGCGCTGGTACGATTACTGGGTCGGCGCGCGCTATGATTGGTGGATGCGTCTTGGGATGCAGCCGGAGCGCCTGCGTAAGACGCCATACTCGGGCGCCGATCTTGCGCACTACAGCAAGGCCACGACTGACCTCGAATACGATTTTCCATTCGGCTGGGGCGAACTCGAAGGCATCGCGCACCGCGGCACGTTCGACTTGACGCAGCACGTCGCCGCGAGCGGAAAAGACCTCGCGTACTTCGACGAGGAATCAAAAGAGAAGTATCTGCCTGCTGTGATCGAGCCGTCGCTCGGCGTGGACCGCGCGCTCCTCGCTTTTATGCTGGACGCGTACGAGCGCGAAACGGATCGCACCGTGCTGCATTTGCACCCGAGTCTGGCACCGTACAAGGTCGCCGTGTTTCCGCTCGTGCGGAACAAACCGGATATCGTCGACTTGGCGCGCCGCGTGGAACTTGGGCTTCGGCCGCACATCCGCACCACGTTCGATGACTCCGGGAACGTCGGCAAACGCTACTACCGGCAAGACGAGATCGGCACGCCGTTCTGCGTGACGATCGATTACGATTCGTTGAGCGGAAACGACGCCACCGTGCGCGATCGCGATTCAAAAGAGCAAGTGCGCGTCTCTCTCGATATGCTCGAGGTCCACTTGCGAACGGCTTTGGGGAAGATCTAGATCTAGCGGATGCCGCCTTCAGACGTGACCGTGACTCGCCCGAGGAAGTGGTGCGCGACGCGGACGTAATGGAGATCGTCCGGCACGGGACCCTGATAACGCGTCATCGTCTCGACCGGGTTGACTTCGTACCAGCCATGACGGTATTCGCGCGTGGGCTTGTCGTGTTGGATCGTGAGGTTGCCGGTCACTTCGATGAGTTCGCCGCGGTGCAAGTGCATGCCGCGGATGTAATACTTCATCGCTCGATAGCGCACCGGGGCCTCCACCACCACGAAGTTGCCGCGGTGATCGATGAGATAGACCTCAAGGTCGCCGTCGATCTCTGGTGATTTGTGCGAGAAATATCCGACGACGTCGACTTTCGAGCCGATCTGCGCCGACTGGATCGCGGCGATCGCGACGCGCTGAGGTGCGGCCGCGGGGGCGGCCTGTGCGCTCAACGATACGACCGTCGCAGTGGCGGCGGTCGCGAGGGAGAGAATCGTGCGGATGTTCATTACGATCATCTTCTCAATGAAGGGGCCGACTTCATGTCGGCCCGCGTTACGTTCGCTCGGGCCGATATGAAATCGGCCCCTTCAGGGAAATCGTAGAGAGTGCGCGTGCGAAAATAAAACGGCCGGCGAGATGCCGGCCGTCGTCGTGGAATGGGTTTACTTGGCGGACTTTTGGAACTTGTCGGCGGTCTCGTGCTTGGCGGCCTTTGAGATCGACTCGGCGACCTTCAGGGCGTAGCCCTTCTGCAGCTCGAGGATCTGCGCCGTGAAGCCGAACGCGTTCTCGATGACTTGCGTGGGATTCGGCATCGATTCGAAATTGAACGCGGTCTTGCCGGACATGTAATCGGACGTGGTCTCGCGCGCTGTCTGGAAGCCGGCAAGGCTGGCGTCTTGGACTTGCTTGACAGCCGTGATCACGTCTTCTTGGACTTTGCTGATGAAATCGGTGTAGGTCTTCATTTGCTTTGTGCTCCTTAGCGAATCTGCATATTTAGATGCGTGCTAAGTATACCAAGCAGATGCTGTGCCTGTCAAGGGCGCTCGATAAAGCCTCGGTAGATCCGCAGAAGCGTGTCTTTCTGGTCTTTGCTGAGGCGCGAATCGCCGTGAATCGCCTGCTCCACGCGTCCCGCATCGTGGCCCTTGGTGCCGGCGTCGTCGTCGAGGAGCCCAGCTTGGTTGTACATCGTCTCGGCGGAGATCTGCAGCGCGCCCGCTATGCTTTTGAGGACCTCAGCGGACGGCTTGTACAAGCCGCGCTCGACTTGGCTCAAGTACGGATTCGAAACTTTCGTCATCTCGGCCAACTGCCGTAAAGAGAGATTCGCCAACTCGCGCTGCGCGCGGATGAACTCGCCGAGATCGTTCCACGGACTCTTCTTGCCGGTCATCGCTTCGTGCGCCGGGGTGTCGCAGCTCTCCGGGTTTTCGCCGCGCGAGCGGCCGGCTTCGCGGCGGCCTTTGCGGTGGGTTTCGCCGCCGTGCGGACGACGGGCTTCGCGGAAGAGCGGACCGCGCGAGGAGCGGTTGGCCCTTTCGCGCGCGACGGCTCAGACAGAGGACCGGTCTCTCCACGCACATACAGTCCGGGCGCGGGATCGCCGTTCGGCAATTTCGGCGGCACGACGAGTGCGCCCGAACGGTGCTCGGCCCACTTGAGCCAGTGCTCCCACCAGCTGCCGGTGGTCGCCGAAGCGCTCGCGCGCCAATTCTCCGCGCTCGTGCCCTTCGGCACGACACCAGATGTCCAGTATTTCGACTTTGGATTCCCGGGCGGATTGACGATACCGGCGACGTGGCCGCTCGATGTGAGCGTATACGTCGCTTCGCCTGAGGTGAGCTGCGTCATGCGGTAGGTCGCGCGCCATGGTGCGATGTGGTCGGTTTCCGCGCCCAGCACGTAGAGCGGCGTGCGGATCTTGCTCAGGTCCACCGGCGTTCCGAGAATTTTGAACGCACCCGGCTTCACCAACGCGTTCTCGAGATAGCACGAGCGCAAGTACTGCGAGTGCATCGCAGCGGGCATGCGGGTGCTGTCGCCGTTCCATGCGAGGATGTCAAACGCTGGCGGCTTGCGACCCATGTACCAGTTGCTGACGACGTAGTTCCACACGAGATCGTTTGCGCGCATCCAATCGAACGTTCCGGCCATCGCGTCGGCTTCCAGATAGCCGTGCTCTTCCATGCGCTTTTCGAGCCGCGAGATAGTCGACTCATCCGTGAAGACGCCGAGATCGCCAGGCTCGGAGAAATCGATCAGCGAATTCGTGAGCGTCACCCAGCCGATGCGGTGCGCCTGCCCCTTCGCCTGTAGATAGGCGAGCGCCAGAACTGCAAGCGTTCCGCCAAGGCAGAGCGCAGCGAGGTTGACGCGCTTGCTGCCGGTGATCTCCTGCACGCGGTCGAGCGCGGCGAGCACGCCGAGCCGCAAATAGTCGTCCATCGTGAACTTCGCCATCGACGAGTCCGGATTGCGATACGAGATGGCGAACACCGTGAATCCGTGCGTGACCGCCCACTCGATGTACGATCGACCCGGCGCGAGATCCATGATGTAATATTTGTTGATCCACGGTGGGCTGCACAGGATCGGTTCGCTGTGCACGCGCGGCGTCTGCGGTTCGTAGGCGAGCAGTTCGATCAATTCATTGCGCAGCACAACGCGTCCGGGCGTGGCCGCGATGTTGTTGCCAAGCACGAAACTAGAGGAGTCGACTTGGCGCGGCCGCCCGTTGTTCGAGCGGACGTCTTCGAGAAAATTCTCCATGCCGCGCAGCAAGCTATCGCCGCCGGACGTCATCGCTTCGCGCACAACCGCCGGATTGAGCCACGGCACGTTGCTCGGCGCCAACGCATCGACCATCATCTGTGCCGCGAAGCGCGCTTTGCGCCGCGTCGCTTCGGGAAGTCGCGATGATTCGACCATCTGCACGAGCGCGCGGGAGCGCAACAGATAGCTCTCGAGCAACGCTGCAAGCATCGGGTTCGTGCGCCAGCCGTCGTCTGCGAAGCGGCGATCGCCTGAGGCCGGCGACGCGACGCTATCGGGCGACTCACCGGCAAAACGGCGCAGCGCGTTTATCGCCACGGTCTGTTCGGACATGGCAAGCGTACCCAGCCAGACGGTGAGGCGCGCAGGATCGAGCAACACGTCGTTGATCGCCGCGCGCAACGCGTCGCCCAACGACGCCGGATCCACGCCCGTGACGTCGAGTCCGTACGCGAATTCTTCGAGCGGCGGCATAGTGAAGGTCGGGTTGGTCGCTCCCATCACATGTACCAGCCTCCGTTGACGCTCACGACCGCTCCGGTCAAGTAACCCGATCGATCGTCGACCAAGAAGCGCACGACGCGCGCGATCTCATCCGGCTCGGCGAGTCGTTTCACCGGCGTGCTTTTGATCGCCGCTTCGACCGCCGCGGGCGGCATGGCCGCCACCATGTCGGTACCGACGAATCCCGGCGCCACTGCGTTGGCGGTGACGTTTGAAGCCGCGCCTTCGAGCGCAGTGGTCTTGGTGAGGCCGAGCAGACCGGCCTTCGACGCCGCATAGTTGGCTTGGCCGAAATTGCCGGCGAGGCCGACGACCGAACTCATGTTGACGATGCGCCCGCGCTTTTGTTCGAGCATCTGCCCGAACACCGCCTTGGTCATGAAGAACGGTCCGGTGAGGTTCACGCGGATCACCGCGTGCCACTGATCGGTCGACATCTTGCGGATCGTCTTGTCCTGTGTGATGCCGGCGTTGTTGACCAAGATGTCGATGCTGCCCCTGGCCGCAAGAACTTCCGCTGCCGTGCGCTCGCAATCCGCGTACTCTCCAACGTCGCTCTGGATGAACGAAAGCCGACCGGCGGCATCCGCGGGCAGGCTCTTCGTCAACGTTGCGGCTCGCTCGCGATCGTCGGCGAGTCCGGTGATTGCGACCGTTGCACCATCGCTGAGCAGCGATCGTGCGATGGCTGCGCCGATGCCGCGGGCGCCGCCGGTCACGATGGCGACGCGTCCGGAAAGTGATGCTGTCGTCGAATCCGTCATGCGCTAAGTCTACCTAGCAATCGCTTAGCGCGTCAAGAGGAATGACCTCGAATTTGGCAGCAGACGGATAGCCTGAAACGTTTTGTGCTCCGAAGGGTATGACGCATATGAGCAACTTCAGAGTCGCTGCCGGAGCGCTATTGGTCCCCGGCTTGATCATTGGTCTAGCCGCGGCAGCCTCGGCGACGCCGAGTGCGCAGGCGAGCGCGGTCATCCGACAATCCGCCGCAGCAATGGGCGTCGCGGCGTTGCGCGACATCCATACGCTCCGCATCGACGCATCGGTTGCGTCGATAGGTCTCAGCGGTACCGGCAGCCAGTGGTTGGATCTTATGGCGCCGCGCTTTTCGGAGCACGCCGAACTTCTGCCCTTGGTGCAAGACGATGGTTACGACGGCAACGTCGTCTGGAACCGCGATCGCACCGGCCTGGTCTGGGACGACGGCAGCGATGCCGGGCGATCGACCGAGATCGATACCGCGTATGTGGCCCGGTTCGCCCTATGGCGGTCGAACGCGGAAGGCGCGACCGTGACTTTCGCGGGACTGAAGTCGGATAAGGGCCGTAGCTACGACGTCCTGTCAGTCCTGCCGCCGCAGTCGAAACTTCCGATCGAGCTCTGGTTCGATCGCGCCACGCACCTACTCGCGCGCGATGTCGTCGTCGACGGGCCGCAAGTCAGCACGACAACGCTCTCCGACTATCGCAATGTCGGCGGCGCGATGTTCCCGTACGCCGTCCACAGCGAGACCAGCGACGGCAACTCCTCGGACAGCAAAGTCACGCGGGTCGCGCTCGATCCGCCGGACGCTGGCGACCATCTCCAGCGACCTGCATCTTCGGTTCACGACTTCTCGATCGCTAACGGCGCGACGTCGACCACGGTGCCGATCGCGCTCCACGAGAACCACGTGTATCTCCATGTGATGCTCAACGGCAAGGGCCCATACCTGTTCATCTTCGACACAGGCGGAGCGAACATCATCGACCCGCAGGTCGCGCAAGAGATCGGCGCGGGCGGGCATGGTTCGGCGCAAGGGACCGGCGTGGGGTCGGGAACCGAATCGTTCAGCTTTGCCGACGTTGACACGTTACAGGTCGGCGACGCTACTCTCAAGCATCAGTTGTTCGGAGTGGTTCCGGTCCGTGCGGGCTTTGGTGTATCGGCCGGCATGACCGTGGATGGATTGATCGGCTGGGAAGTGCTCGCGCGCTATATCACAAGCTTCGACTATGCCGAGAATCAAGTCAAGCTATCGCTGCCCGGAAGCTCGATCGCGCCGGCGAACGCCCACGTCGTACCATTCGTTCTCGCCGGAACGCAGCCGCAGATCGCGTGTACGATCGATGACATACCTTCGGAGTGCGCGATCGATACGGGCGCGCGGAATTCACTCACCTTTTTCGGTCCGTTCCTCGCGGCGCACCCGGCCGTCGTACCGGAGACGCTGACTTCGGTCGGCATCAATGGCTTTGGCATCGGTGGCCCGTCACTTGGAAAACTGGGTCGTCTTCACAGCGTTGAGATCGCGGGCATGCCGCTGAACAACCTCATCGCCGATTTCACGGCGCAGACGCAAGGCGCATTTGCGTCGCCGTTCATGGCGGCGAATCTCGGCGGGAATCTGTTGCGCCGCTTCGACGTCACGTTCGACTATGGCAAACAGACCATGACGCTCGTTCCGAACACAGCGTTCACCGATCCGGATCTGTACGAACGAAGCGGGCTCTTCCTCGTCACCCAGAGCGGAAAGGTCATCGTCGCAAATGCGCGGCCGGGCACGCCCGCGGCGGATGCCGGAATTGTGCGGGGTGATGTGATCACGACGATCGACGGCGCACCGGTCAGTTCGATGACGTTGGAAGCAGTACGTACTATGTTCACGAGACCGGCCGGAACCGTGATTCACCTCGGGCTCACGGCGAAGGACGGAACGCAGCGAACAGTCGTGCTGACGTTGCGCGACTACGTATAGATGAAGGGCGGTTAGTTGAAGGGGCGACGCTAGTCGGCCGCGATCACATATCGAGGCCGCCGTTGACTGTGTAAACCGCACCGGTTATGTACGCGGACTCTTCCTCTAGTAAGAAGCGCACGACGCGCGCCACTTCCTCGGGCTTGCCGAGCCGTCGCATCGGGATCTTCTCGACCACCACATCAAGCACGGCCTTTGGAATCGCGCCGACCATCTCCGTCTCGATGAACCCCGGCGCAACGCAGTTGACGGTGATGCCGCGGCGGGCCATTTCGAGCGCCAAGCTCTTCGAGAATCCGAACAGACCCGATTTCGACGCGGCATAGTTCGCCTGTCCGACGTTGCCGGTCTCGCCGATCACCGAACTGATGTTGACGATGCGGCCATAGTTGCGTTCGATAAAGTGCTCTAGCAGCTGCTTTGTCATGTAGAACGCGCCGGAGAGATTCGCGCGCAGCACGGCGTGCCAGTCGTCGTTGGTCATCTTGCGCACCGTTTTGTCCACGGTGATGCCGGCGTTGTTCACGAGAAAGTCCACGTGACCGCGTTCTTGCAAGACCTCTTCAACGACTCGCCTACAGTCCTCGGGCACGCCGACGTTGCCTTGATGGATCGAAACCGAGTGACCAGCCGCTGCAAGCGATTTCTGCAATGCTTCGGCGCCCGTCTTATCCTTAGCGTAGCCGGCCGCGACATGCACGCCATCGCGCGCCAACATCGTCGTGATCGCGGCTCCGATACCGCGCGTGCCGCCCGTGACAATGGCGACGCGATCCTTGAACATGCAGGCCTCCCCGAGCGTGAAGCAAGAGCCGCCGTATTCCACCGCGGCTCAACGCATCCTAGGCTCGCGCGTTCTGCCGGTTACGTCGAAACGCGTGACACGAAATTTCTCGCAAGCGCGCCTACCGAGAAAGGTTATTTCTGCGGGACACGAATCGTCTTAGGTGGATGCCTGCGCCCAAATGGCCGTCGCCCGTCCGACAAGAGGCGGTGCGGCCCTTTTATTGGCAAGCACCTCGCCCTGAGGAATCCCCTTTTGAAAACCGGCAAGACCGTCAACAAGCCTAAGGTCAGCGCATCGAACAAACCGGCCGCCAAAGCCGCTAAGCCGTCGAAGTCCGCAAAGCCCGTAAAGCTTGCCAAGCCCGTTAAACCAGCAAAGGCAGCTAAGGCAACGAAGCCCGTCGCGGTAGCGAAGGCCGTTACGGCAGCGAAACCCGTCGCCGTCGCGAAGGCCGTCGCGCCTGCAAAGCCCGTCAAAGGCGCAAGCCCGGCGAAGAACGGCAAACCCGCTGCGCCCGCCAAGCCCCAAAAGTTGAGTGCGGTCGCCAAAGCGATCAAGGCCGCCGAAGCTCAGGGACTCGTGATGGCAGAGACCACTCCCGAAGTCCCAGCGGTTCCCGCAGAAGTTTTGATCCCGCCGCTCGGTCACATCGAGCGCCGGCCCATGCCGAAGCTGCCCGCGCCGCGCGTGAAGACGCCCAAGAAGCTCGACCCGCCGAGCAAACTCCATCTCGGCAAGATGACGTACACGTTCGAGGACGGCGGCGCCGACATGCGCGACCTCCTCGGCGGCAAGGGCGCGGGGCTCGGCGAGATGACGCGCATCGGTCTGCCCGTTCCGCCCGGTTTCACGATCACGACCGAAGTATGCCGCCGCTACGTCGAGCTCGGCCGCCAATTCCCGCCGGGGTTAGAAGAAGAGATCCATCGGCGCATCGCCGAGCTGGAGCGTAAGACCGGCAAAGAATTCGGCGGCGAGACCAACCCGCTGCTCGTCTCCGTACGCTCGGGCGCGCGCGTGAGCATGCCCGGCATGATGGACACAGTCCTAAACCTCGGGCTCAACAACCGCACGTGCAACGCGCTTGTCGTCCTGACGAAAAACGACAAGTTCGCTTGGGACGCCTACCGGCGCTTCGTGCAGATGTTCGCGACTGTCGTCTTAGGGATGAAGCGCGATCCGTTCGATGAGGTCATCGAGCGCTACGTCGCCAAAGCGCGCATCCCGTCCGAATCCGATCTCACCGCACTCGCATTCCGCAACATGACGAGCGAGTTCAAAGCGCTCGTCCGCCACTACACGAAGAAAGATTTCCCCGAAGACGTCTATTCGCAGCTGCGCATGGCGGTGGACGCCGTGTTCAACTCTTGGAATTCGAAGCGCGCGCAAGAGTACCGCAAGCACGAGCGTATTCCCGATTGGTGGGGCACCGCGGTCAACGTCGTGACCATGGTCTTCGGAAACATGGGCGAAGATTCGGGCACCGGCGTCGCGTTCACGCGCAACCCGTCGACCGGCGAGAAAAAGCTCTACGGCGAGTTTCTGCCCAACGCGCAAGGCGAAGACGTCGTGTCAGGCAGCCGCACGCCGCTCAGCATCACCGAACTCGAGAAGCGCAGTCCGAAACTGTTCAAGCAGTTCCTCGAGATCGCTGCGACGCTCGAGAAGCATTACCACGACATGCAGGACATCGAGTTCACGGTCGAGCGCGGTAAGCTCTACATCCTGCAGTGCCGCTCCGGCAAGCGGAGCGCCGCAGCCGCAATCCAGATCGCGGCCGACATGGTCAAGGAGCACCACATCACGCGCGACGAGGCTGTGATGCGGATCGACCCCGGATCTATACAAGCACTGCTGCACGCGCAGCTCGACGATAAAGTCAAAGTCAAACCGGCGACTCGCGGCCTGAACGCCGCGCCGGGCGCGGCGACCGGTGTGGTCGTCTTCGAGCCCGATGAAGCGGTCGAACTCAAACGGCAGAACAAACGCAGCGTGCTCGTCCGGCCGATGACGACGCCCGACGACGTGCACGGCATGATCGCGGCCGAAGGCATTCTGACGTCGCAAGGCGGCGCGACTTCGCACGCAGCGGTCGTTGCGCGCGGCATGGGCAAGCCGGCGGTGGTCGGTTGCGAGGCCATCCTTATCGACTTGCGCGCTCGGCAGTTCACGATCAAAGGCACGAACATCGTCGTGAAGGCCGGCGATCCGATAACGATCGACGGCACGACCGGCTACGTCTACCTCGAAGAGATGCCGATGCAGGCCGCGCGGATCTCGCCGCAGTTCCAGCACGTCCTGACGTGGGCCGACGAATATAAGCGGCTCGGCGTGTGGGCGAATGCTGACACGCCCGAAGATGCGCAGAAGGCACGCGATTTCGGCGCCGAAGGCATCGGGCTCTGTCGCACCGAGCACATGTTCATGCAGCAAGAGCGGCTGCCCGTCGTGCAAGAGATGATCATGGCGGAGACGCCGGATTCGCGCCGCAAATGCCTCGAGCAATTGCTGCCGATGCAGCGCGAAGATTTCAAAGGCATCCTCAAGGCGATGAAAGGTTTGCCGGTCACGATACGGCTGCTCGATCCGCCATTGCACGAGTTCTTGCCGTCACTCGAGGACCTGCTCGTCGAGACGACCGAGCTGCGGGTGTCCAAGTCCGACCCGACGCTGCTCGCGAAAAAGGACAAGATCCTGCGCCGCGTACGCGCGCTGCACGAGAGCAATCCCATGCTCGGATTGCGCGTCTGCCGGCTCGGCATCGTCTATCCGGAGATCTACCAGATGCAGGTGCGGGCGATCGTCGAAGCCGCGGTCGAATTGCGCAAGGAGAAGATCGACGCGCGTCCGTTCATCATGATCCCCGGTGTGGGAACCGTCACCGAGATGATCGCCGTCAAGGGCCTTGTGGTCAAGGAAGCCGAGCGCATCATCAAAGAGGCGGGCGTGAAGCTCGCCTATCAAGTCGGTACGATGATCGAATTGCCGCGCGCGTGCTTGGTCGCGCACCGCATCGCCGATCACGCCGAATTCTTCTCGTTCGGCACGAACGACCTGACGCAAACGGTCTTCGGCTACTCGCGCGACGACGCTGAAGGCACGTTCATCCCGGCCTATCTCGAGAAGAAGATCCTGCGGGAAGACCCGTTCCAGGTCATCGACCGCGACGGCGTCGGCGAGATGATGCGCATGGCGATGGAGCGCGGCCGGATGACGCGGCCCGACATCAAACTCGGGATCTGCGGCGAACACGGCGGCGATCCAACATCCGTCACATTCTGCCACGAACTCGGGCTGGACTACGTCTCGTGCTCGCCGTTCCGCGTACCCGTAGCGCGGATGGCGGCGGCACAAGCGGTGCTCCGCGAACGCGCCGCCGCCGACAAAGCGCCGAAGAAGAAGGACCAGGACTGACGCGGTGATGCTCGTCGCGCTCGCCGCCGTCGTCTCGATGGCGACCGGCGCGCCTGTTTCGAGCATACCGGACCCGAGCGCGTCGGCGATCGTCCCCTCCGCCTCCGATCGCGTGCTGTACGAAGAAGGCCGCTCGAAAGAGCGCATCGCCTTGGGTCTCGTTCGCCCGCGGATATTCGCGATCGCACTGCTGCGAGATCGTGCGCTTAGAGATATGACGGTTACGCAAAAAATGCTCGACCAATTCCGTCATAATCCAGGGGTAGCGCCGGGTCTCGCTGCACTATCGACATTGCGGCCATTTATCGAAGCGGGCGACTTCTCTCACGTCGACAATCAAATCTGGAACGCCGGCACGGTCGAGTGGCATAATTTCGATCCGCAAACCCTTTGGATGATCAATGCGGGGGCGGCATCTGTGGATGTCGACGCCGCGCGGACCGATCCATACGTCGACTTAGACGTTCTAGATCATCCGTTTGCGTTGATGGCGTTCGACGTCTTCGCCGGCAAGTACGCCGACGTCGTACCGCAAAAGGATAAGGCGGCGATCATGCCTCTGCTGCCTGAATCGCCTTCGCTCGCAGACCGCCAATCGTACGAAGCGGACCTTTCCGAGCAGTTGGCGCGTGCTTTCCCGGAGCCGGCCTATCCAGCGATAACATACGGCACCGGTTTGGTCGCGGACGCGCGTCGCGGCGTCGCGATATCGACGGCGACCGAGATGCTCTTCGAGCCGGTACTGATCGGCCAACATGATTCTCAGGCGTTCTTCGACGAACTGATCGCGTCACTCAAGTCGACGACAAGTGATAGGAACTTACTGGGCGTGTTTGACGAACTCCGTAGTGAGCTTTCGGTCCCGGCGCGGCCGATATCTGATTACAGTGGGAGACCCGGGATGATCTCGGGTGCGACCACGCTATATTCCTTTAGGATAGATCACACACGCTCAGACAGTTTTCGTCTCGGTCAGGCAGCTGCCGACACATTTTTTGACGCATCCATTGGATTCGATTCCAAGCGCATCGCAGGACAGGAAGCGTGGATCGGTGCGATTGCAGATCTCGATTCCGCGATTCCTGGACTAAGGGCTGCGCGGCTCGATCTCTCCTCGACGAGCCCAGCCGATCCGCTCGCGATTCGCGCGAAAAGCCTCCGGGTAATCAACCTGATCATGGGTTCGAGCTAACGACCGATTCAATCACAAGCCCAGGATAGTATCGCGGATGTATGCCGGAGAAAGTCGACCCTTAGGTGGCAGATAAAAAATCGTGGGGCTGGTTAGTGGTACGGTCGCTCCTTTTCGGGTCAATACTAGCGTGCTATATGATCAGCCCGGCCTCGTTGCGGAGCAATGAACCCCTTTACTTGGGCTCGGATCTCTTGGGAGCCGTATTTGGATTTATATTCGCGTATGTTTTCTTGTATTTGTACGCGCGAAACTTGCCCGCGGGCCAAAGAATTGTGCCACCCTCGTGGCAAAGAGCCCCTTTGGGCGAGCCTCTAGTAGGGGTGGAGTTCGTGAGCGATCTTTGCTTCGTTATGGGTTTGTCGATGATCTTGCGCGCATTGCTTGACCGTTCGAGTGTACTCCCAGACGGCGGCCTTGCTTTGGTTTCGACCGGCGTCGGTTTACGGCTCGGTCTTTTCGCGATTCTATCTCGTTTTCGGGACCTGATTATGCCCTCCTGAAGCGCCGTTGGGACGCGCCGGCTACACAGCGCCGCGTGAGAGGGTCCCAGTCCGAAGCGTCCGGAATCTGACGAACTACCGCCGCGAAACCGGCCAGGAGCCATGACAAAAACTCTTTCGATACGCGAAGAACTCGAAGCCCGCGAGGCCGCCACGCTCTCGCCGCACGCGGCGTTGGCGCGCGATTCGCGCGGCCGACAGTCGCCCGAGCCGGAAGATCCAATCCGCACGTGCTTCCAACGCGACCGCGATCGCATCATCCACAGCAAAGCGTTTCGCCGGCTGATGCACAAGACGCAAGTCTTTCTCTCGCCGCTTGGGGACCATTACCGAACGCGGCTGACGCATTCCATCGAGGTCATGCAGCTCTCGCGATCCATCGCACGCGGGCTGATGCTTAACGAGGACCTTGCAGAGGCGATCGCGCTCGGCCATGATCTCGGGCACTCGCCATTCGGCCATGCCGGCGAGTCCGCGCTGACGGAAATCGGCTCGAAGTACGATCCGGAGTTCAAGTTCATCCATTCTCAGCAGAGCCTGCGCGTTGTGAAGTTCCTCGAGCGCCGACACGACGCGCAGGGCTTAAACCTCACCGAAGAAGTGCTGGACGGCATCGCAAAACACAGCAAGAACAAAGGCGCGCTTGCCGGCTGGGCCGATCTGCCGTTCACACTCGAAGGTCAGATCGTGCGCTACGCAGACCGGCTTGCGTACATCAACCACGACATCGACGATGCGATCCGCGCGGGGTTGATCGCGCAAGACGATCTGCCGCGATCGGCGCTTGCCGTGCTCGGCTCGCGCGGGAGCATTCGCATCCAAACCGTCGTCGAGGACATGATCAGCGCGTGCCGCGGAAAGAACGAGATCAAACTTTCGGATCGCGTGCTCGACGCGGTCGAGACGATCAAAGAGTATATGTACGAACGGGTCTATCTCAACGCCGAAGCAAAAACCGAAGAGCCGAAGGCGCAGAACATCGTCAAGCGCTTGTTCGCCTACTATATGGAGCATCCAAGCGAAATGCCGCCCGAATTCGCCGAAGGTCTGCCGCGCGGCGACACGCTCGTCCGCCGCGTCTGCGACTACGTCGCCGGGTTCACCGACCGCTACGCTATCAAGAAGTTTAAAGAACTATTCGTGGATCCACTGGAATCGCTGCTGCCTCGCGAATGGGATGTCTGATGACGTTCCTCGCGCTCGCGGCACTCTTCTTCGTCGGCGGTACCGCAGCTAGCGCCTCGCCGCCGGTTTCGCCTGCGCAACGCGCGGTGCCGACGCTGTCACCGGCGCAAGACAAATGGTGTTTGGTTCAGATATGTCTGGGTGAAAATATCGACGACGTCTTCCCCAAGCACAGCACTTTCTCGTCGCCTCCACTAGGCGTCGCCACGTGGTATCTAGATTTCACGGTCATCGGCGTTCGTGTCGATTCGCAGTACGTTGGGAAGAGCACGCTTTCAGATCCGTACGACATCGCTATCGGCGACACTACGGACGAGTTGCAAGCGAAGCGGGGCGCACCAGATCAGGCGGGCGACGTTTGGCGCTACGGTCCACCGGATGGACGGCACTGGCTCTACGCGATCAAGGACGGCGCCGTTTCCTCGATCACTGTGTCTGCGCTCGCCAACGTGCCGGACTAATATGTCGGGTTTTGATCGCGCCGTCCTCATCGAGATCAACGCGAAAGTCGATCTGCTCGCGTATGTCAGTCAGTATGTCACGCTCAAAAAGCAAGGCCGCGAGTACGTCGGCCTCTGCCCATTTCACGCGGAGCGCACGCCGTCGTTCTCCGTCAACGCCGAAAAGGGCGTCTGGCATTGCTACGGCTGCGATGCGGGCGGCGACCTTTTCAAGTTCGTGCAACGCCACGAGAACGCAGACTTTCCAACCGCAGTGCGCATGCTCGCGGCGCGCGCCGGGATCAGTTTGGAAGAAACGCCGGGGGCCGCACGCAGACGCAGCGAGCGCGAAGCGATTTACGAAGCCAATTCGGCAGCGCAGAACTTCTTTGTGGCAAGTCTGCGCCGAAATAACAGCGCGCAAGCTTATCTCAAAAAACGCGGCATCGACGACACGACGGCGCGCGCATTCGGTATCGGCTACGCACCTGACGCCTGGGACGAGTTGGGTAAGGCGCTCGCGAAAAGCAGCATCGAGCCGCCCGTGGCACACGCGGCAGGTCTCGTCCGGCAGCGCGAGCGCGGCGACGGCTACTACGATTTCTTCCGCAATCGTCTCATGCTGCCGATCTACAATCTCACCGGCGAAGTGATGGCGTTCGGCGGCCGCGCGCTCGACGACGAACAACCGAAGTATCTCAACACGCCGAGCACGTCCGCGTACGCAAAAGGCAAACACGTCTACGCGCTCAACGTGGCGCGCCGCGCTGCATCGTCTGATGGGGCGCTGATCGTGGTGGAAGGCTACTTGGACGCGATCGCTCTGCATCAAGCGGGTTTCGCCAATGCGGTCGCGAGTCTCGGAACGGCGTTCACGCCGGAACAGGCGCGCGAACTGCGCCGCGTCGCCGGCAATCTCTATCTCTGCTTCGACGGCGATACGGCCGGTCAGGCGGCGACAGCGCGCAGCATCGATATGCTCGTAGAAGAAGGCCTGGCGGTGCGCGTCGTGACGCTGCCCGCCGGCACGGACCCGGACGAAGTCGTGCTGGGCGGCGGCCGCGAAGCGTTTCAAGCGCTGCTCGACTCCTCCACGCCATGGGTGGATTTCAAGATCGAGATCACGTGCAGCCGCATCGAGGCACGTTTTGCGAACAAAGGCGAGATCGCGCGCGAAGCGCTTGCGGTGATCGCGCACGTGCGCGATCCGATCGAACGCGATCAATACGTCAAGGCGATGGCGCGGCGTTTGGACATCGACGAAGGCGCGCTGCGTCGCGCGAAATATTCGCCGACGGCAAGTGCGACGATCACCGGCGCGCGTCGCGATACCGATGCGCCGATCGTGCGGGCCGCGCACACTTCGCATCCCGAACCGCCATCGATCGAGCGCGATCTGCTGCAGATCGTGCTGAGCAGACCGGCGTTTTTGAGCGCTGTCGCCGCGCGTGTGACGGCGGACGACCTGGAAGACGATCGCTTCCGCGAAGTGTTCGCGCAACTGCTCGCGCACCGCGATGAAGTGGAACGCGGGCTCAATCCTGTGAGCGTATTGTCCGAAAACGAAGAGAGTGGAGAGTTCGCGCGGCTCGCGCTTTCGGCGCCGTCCATGAGCGTCGAGGAAGATGAGCGGCGCCTCGCTCGCGTGCTGGAACGCTTCGACCGCAGACGCGCGGAGCGGAGGCTTTCGAGCGTGGATGCAGAAATGAATGTGCTTCTAACCGAAGGACGTGCGGTGCCCAGCGCTTTGCGCGATGAATACAATGCGCTTGCGGTGCGCTTGTTCGGGCTTGACGCAGTGGGAAGGGGGTGAGCTAGCGCGTGGCCACCACAAAACGGCCGAAGACGGCTGTCGATCCAACGAAAATTTCCAAGGTGACTCCGATCACCGACGCACCGTCCGCACAAAACGGCGCGCCTGCTCCCGCTTCCGCGAGTCGCGAAGCCGCGGTGAAAGCATTGATCGAGCGCGGCAAAGCAAAAGGCTCGCTCACATACGAAGAGATCGCCGCCGTTTCGGCTGCGTTCGACGAAGACGAACCCGATAAAGGCAATGAACTCGTCGAAGATGTCATGGCGCAGGGCATCGAGATCACGGACATGCCCGATGTCGTCACTCCCGAAAAAGAAGGCGTCGAAGAGCCGGAAGAAGTCGACCTCACCGCGATCTCGTCGAGCATGTCGCTCGACGACCCGGTGCGTATGTACCTCAAGGAGATCGGCCGTGTGCCGCTCCTCGGCATGTCGCAGGAACAAGAGCTCGCCAAAGCCATCGAGGGCATGACCGAGGAGCTCGAACGCGCAAAACTGAGAGGCGTCAGCCCCGACATGCGCACGGTCGACGCCGGCGACACCGCCAAGCGCGATCTGACCGAAGCGAACCTCCGGCTCGTCGTGAGCATCGCGAAGAAATATGTCGGGCGCGGCATGCAATTCTTGGACCTCATCCAAGAAGGCAATCTAGGCCTGATTCGCGCGGTCGAGAAATTCGACTATAAAAAGGGCTACAAGTTCTCCACGTACGCCACGTGGTGGATCCGCCAAGCGATCACTCGCGCGCTCGCCGACCAAGCGCGAACCATCCGCATTCCCGTGCACATGGTCGAGACGATCAACCGATTGGTGAAGATCTCGCGCCAACTATTGCAAGAACTGGGCCGCGATCCGTCGGTGGAAGAAATCGCGCGCGAGATGAATCTCACTTCCGACAAAGTGCGCGAAGTGCTCAAGATCGCGCAAGAACCGATCTCGCTCGAGACGCCGATCGGCGAAGAAGAAGATAGCCACCTCGGCGACTTCATCGAAGATCCGGAAGCGGTCGCGCCGGCCGACGCCGCGTCCATGACGCTCTTGCGTCAGAAGACAGGAGACGTTCTCAAAAATCTCACCGACCGCGAGCGTAAAGTGTTGACGCTGCGCTTCGGATTAGAAGATGGTCACCAACGGACGCTCGAGGAAGTCGGTCAGGAGTTCGGGGTCACGCGCGAGCGCATCCGCCAGATCGAGGCTAAGGCGCTGCGGAAATTGCGGCACCCGAGCCGCGGCAAGGCCCTCAAGGACTACTGGCAAGCGGAATAATTCCGAAATGGCCCTACTACAGATCAAGGGCTTATTTCGAGGCTTTTTTGCCTTCTTCGATCAGCTTCTTGACCTTCTGGCCGCCCTTTTGACCGATCGTCTCGTAGAATTTCGGGCCATACCGGGCGCGCGTTGATTCGCCGCCCTTCTTGCCGCCGAGCTTGCCGATGCTCTCGTAAAATTCGTGCCCGTGTGTGCTGCGCGTCGCCTCGCCGCCTTTGCGGCCGATGTTCTCATAGAATTCCGAGCCATACCGCTCCTTGACGGTCTGGCCACCTTTGCGACCCGCCTCGCGGACCGACATGCCGCCTTGCGGCTTTTGCTGTTTTGTCATCGAGTGACATCTATATTACCCTCGCCTGGGGAGCCCGAAACGAACAAAGGCCACCCCGTACCGGTTGGCGTACCGGAATGTCATATGCGACGCTCTGCAGGACACGCGTTCATTTTTGTTGCCTGTCTCGCGTCGTGCGCGCTCCTCGGAGCCGCGCCGACGCCCCCGACCGCGCCGCGCGCCACGATGCGACCCACACCAATCCCCACGCCGAAACTGACGCCGCCTCCGGCCACTGCGGAAGCAAGCTCGCCCGACGGCATCATCGGTCCCCTCGAACGCAATCGCAAGACAAATCCATCGTGGCTTGCTAACTACGTTTCGTCGCAAGATCCGGTGCTGGCAGCGCGCGCCGTGTTGGCGCTTGGCCGATTGCGCAATGCGTCTGCGATACCGATGGTCATCGCCGTGCTAGCCGATTCGTCACGGCCGTCCGCGGTCCGGCAAATGGCAGCCTTCTCGCTCGGGTTGCTCGGCACTCGGCAATCGATCGCGCCGCTGATCAGCGCGACGCGCGACGCAGACCCAGCGGTCGCGGCGCTAGCGTGCGATGCACTCGGTCGTTTCGCCGGTGACGCAGCAGTCGGACCGCTGACGATCGCACTCGCCGCCCGCGATCCTATCGTGCGCCGGCGCGCGGCGATCGGCATGGGAGAAGCGGGGTTGCCCGCGACGACGCCGGCGTTGAGCAACGCCGCGCGCTCGAATGCATCGCATGCCTTGAGCGCGACTTTCAATCGCGAATCTGATCCGGAAGTCCGCTGGCGGCTTGCGTGGGCCATCGCGCGCGGCTACTACGGCACGTCGGCGTCGGTGATGCGCCGCATGCTCGGCGATCGCGAAGAGCTCGTGCGGCGTTTCGGCGTCTACGGCATCGGGAAACTCAAAGATCGCGCGAACGTGACGGCCGTACGACTGCTCGTGCGCGATCCGTCGTGGCGCGTGCGCGTCGAAGTTCGAAATGCGCTCAAGGCGTTGCGCGATCCGACGGTCGTGAACGTGACGCCGCCGTCTGTGCCGGCGTCGGATAATTTCACGCCGCAGCCCGTCGCGAAGGGCGCGCCGATCGGCGATCATCCGCAAATCGCGTTCTTGACCAGCAAGGGCACGTTCGTCGTCGAGTTATTCCCCGACCAAGCGCCCTATCAGGTCGACAACTACGTCTCACTTGTGGATCGCGGTTTCTATAACCACACGAAGTATTTCCGGGTCATCGCGGATTTCGTCATCCAAGGCGGCGACCCGACGAATACCGGCAACGGTGACGCCGGTTACACTATTCCAGCAGAGTTGAACCCGCTGGAGCAACTGACGGGTGTCATCGCGCTGGGGTTGAACTACGATTCAAAGACGAACACGCCGTTGCTCGATTCGGGTGGGAGTCAGTATTACCTCACGCAATCGCCGCAACTGCACTTGGACGCAGCGTTTTCGACGTTCGGCAGAGTGGTCAAGGGGCTTGCGGTGGTGGATGCGATTCGCGAACATGATCCGAACGCGCAGGACAATCTGGCCGACGTCGCGCTGTCGGTCTATCGCTGCGAGCCGGTCACCCTTCAGACGGACGATGTCGAGCGACGGCTTCGCACCGATGAGATCGGCTACAACCCGCAGTGAGCGGCTCACGCTGACGCTGTTCGCTCTCGCCGACGGATAGGATTCACGTGGCCAATCGCAGGCAGCACATCATCGAGGCATCGGGCGACATCGTCTACCGCAAGGGATTCGCCGGCACGACCGTTGACGATATGCTGCGAGCCGCCGGCGTGGGCAAGGGCAACTTCTACCATTACTTCCGCAGCAAAGATGATCTCGGGATCGCGATCATCGACGAGATCGCCAAAAACCTCAACGGACCGGCGATGGACGAAGTGTTCTCGCTTACGAAAGCTCCGCTCACGCGTCTGACGGATTATGTCGAACTGGTCAAACGCCGTCGTCACGCGGACAATTGCGGCGAACCGCTTGCGAATCTGGCCGCAGAACTCGGGCACGTCGAGCGCTTCGGAGATCGGGTGCGCCGCGCGTATGCGGTGCTGCTGGATCGGCTCGAGAGCTGTGTGGCCGAGTACGCGTTGGAGCGCGGCGCGACCGTCGATGCTCGCATGATCGCGCGATCGATCGTGTTGCGGATCGACGGCACATGCCTTCTCTACAAAGTGGACCGGGATGCGGCGGCGTTCGACGCCGCGATGGACGCGATCGTGCCGCCGGTGGAGGCCGCGGTGCGCGCCGGCGCGCCCCAACAGCCTAGCCCGTCCCCTCGAACCACAGCCCAACGCTAGGCTATCAAGTATTCCGACGCACCGCACGCGAAAAGCATGGCGAGGGCCCACATTGTCCTCACTGTTCTAGGAGTCTTGTGCGATGCGAGCACGCGAGCCGGATGAGTCGGGGTACGTCTCACGAGACGGCGTCCGCCTCTATTACGAGGTCTTCGGAACCGGATCGCCGACGGTGCTGTTTCTCCCGACGTGGTCGCTCGTCCATTCGCGCGTATGGAAAGCGCAAGTCCCTTACTTCGCTCGCCACTTGCGCGCCCTGACGTTCGACGGCCGCGGCAACGGCAAGTCGAGCAGGCCGGTCGCGCCGGCGGCGTATTCGCGTCAGATGTTCGCCGACGACGCGATCGCCGTGATGGACGCAACGAAGACCGAAAAAGCGATCGTCGTCGGTTTCTCGCTGTCGGGCGTGGACGCCGCCATGCTTGCGGCCGACCATCCGACGCGTGTCGCTGGTGCGGTGTTCATCTGCCCGGTCAGCCCCTTCGGCGAAGCGCTTCCCGAGCGCAAAGTCTCATGGAACGATGAGCTCTCATCCACCGATGGCTGGGCGAAACACAATCGTCACTACTGGCTTCGGGATTACGAAGATTGGCTGCGATTTTTCGCCGGCAAGATCTTCACCGAACCGCATTCCACCAAGCAGATCGAGGACGTCATCGGGTGGGGACACGAGACGACGCCCGAGGTCCTCATCGCCACATACGAGAGCGATGAGCCGGCAGCGAGCTCCTTCGCAGACGCGACGAAATCAAAAGACGCGTACGCGCGGATACGATGCCCGGTGCTCGTCATCCACGGGAGCGATGATGCCGTCATCTCGCAGACGAGCGGTGCGGGCGTCGCGGAGGCGACCAACGGTGAGCTCGTCGTCATCCAAGGCGGCGGTCACGCTCCGCACGCGCGCGATCCCGTGAAGGTCAACCTCGTCATGCGGACGTTCGCCGAATCGGTCGAGCCACCGCCGGTCCCTCTGCGGCGTTGGCCGCGTGGCAACCGCCGCCGCAAAAGAGCGCTGTACATCTCCTCGCCCATCGGACTCGGCCACGCGCAGCGCGACGTATCGATCGCTCGTGAACTCCGCCGAATTCGGCCCGATCTTGAGATCGATTGGCTCGCGCAAGACCCGGTAACAAGGGTGCTGGCCGCCGAGGGCGAGCGCATTCATCCCGCGAGCCGTTTTTTGGCCAGCGAGAGCAAACACATCGAAAGCGAATCGGCGGAACACGATCTCCACGCATTCCAAGCGCTCCGCAACATGGACGAAATCCTTGTCAACAATTTCATGGTCTTTCACGACATCGTGCGAGACGAGCCGTACGATTTGTGGATAGGTGACGAGGCGTGGGAGCTCGACTACTACCTGCACGAGAATCCCGAGGAAAAACGCGCGCCGTTCGTCTGGATGACGGACTTCGTCGGTTGGATTCCGATGCCGGACGGCGGTCAACGAGAGCAATTTCTCACTGCGGACTACAATGCCGAGATGATCGAACAGATCGCGCGCTACCCGAGCTTGCGCGACCGCTCGATTTTCGTCGGCAATCTCGATGACGTGGTGGCTGACCGCTTCGGTCCGAATCTGCCGCTGATCAGCGAATGGACGAAGACACATTTCGATTTCTCCGGGTACATCACGGGATTCGATCCCGCACAATTCGTCGACCGCGCTAAGCTGCGCGCGGAACTTGGCTACAGCGCGGATGAGACGGTTTGCATCGTCACGGTGGGCGGTTCGGGCGTGGGCGCGCCGTTGCTGCGGCGGGTCATCGATTCGTATCCGTTTGCCAAGCAGCGCGTGCCGAGCCTGCGAATGATCGTCGTAGCGGGACCGCGCATCGACGCCGCCTCCTTGGCAACCGCTGATGGTTTAGAAGTGAAGCCGTACGTCCACGAATTATACCGGCATCTCGCAGCATGCGACATCGCGATCGTGCAAGGTGGTTTGTCGACGACGATGGAGCTCGCGGCCAGCCGGCGACCATTTTTGTATTTCCCGCTGCGCCATCACTTCGAGCAGAACTTTCACGTCCGGCACCGTCTCGAGCGCTACGGAGCGGGTCGTCACATGGACTACGAAGTCTCGACGCCGGAGGTCATCGCTGCGGCGCTGGCAGAGGAGCTTGGCAAGGCCGTCTCTTCGAAACCGGTCGAATCAGACGGCGCCGCGCGGGCGGCCTCCCGCATCGCCGAATTGATCTGATCAGTGGTTCTTCGTTGTGCACGAGGCACAACGCTGGTCCCCGACCGCGCCGAAGCCGCGAGCCTATGATCGCTAACTTGACCCTGACGGTTTTCGCAGCGGCATCGCTCCACGCGGTGATGCCCGCGCTCGGACAGGCCTACACGGCCACCCATCCCCAGGTGACGCTGCGCTACGATTTCGACGGCAGCCAAGTGTTGGCCGCGCAGCTGAAGCAGGGGGCGAGCGCCGACGTCTTCATCAGTGCAGACTCAAAGACGATGGACACCGCCCACACGGACGGCACTGTCGAACCAGCCGTCGTGATCGCTCACAACGTCCTCGTCGTGGTCACGCCGCCTGCTTCGCCGGTCCACGTGTTGGGAGACCTCGCTTCGCCCAACGTGAAAGTAGCGCTCTGCGTTGATACCGCTCCGTGCGGGCGGTACGCGCGGGCCGCGCTGAAAGCTTTGAACATCACTCCGAATGTCGCGACCGAGGAGATCAACGTCGAAGGCGTCGTCGAGAAAGTCGTGCTCAACGAAGTCGACGCCGGCATCGTCTATCAGACCGACGCCGTTTCCGCGAAGCCGGGAACGCTGAATTCGATCGCGATCCCCGCCGAAGATCAGACCGCTGTGAACTATCCTGCGGCAGTCGTCACCGCGAGCGCATCGCAGGCCGATGCCGCGGCGTTCGTGACCTTCCTGACATCGCCGCAAGCGCAAGCGATTCTCAAGACCAACGGATTTGTCCCCATCCACTGAGGACATCCGCGGCTCTGCGCTGATCAGCGACCGCCTGATGGCGGTCGCTGCTATCATCTTCGCGGCGGCCTTCGGCGGCTTTATCGCGTTGCCGTTGGCCGCGCTGCTCGTCCACGTGCCGCTCAGCGCGGTCGGTTCCATGATGCAGCGCCAGATCGTCGTCGACGCGTTGCGTCTGTCATTTGAGACGACGCTCGCATCGGCCGTCTTGATCGTGCTCGGCGGTACGCCGCTCGCCGCACTCCTTGCGCGCAATTTCAAAGGAAGAGACGCGCTCGCTTCGCTGGCGACGCTGCCGCTAGTCTTGCCGCCGGTCGTCGCCGGACTTGGACTGCTTTTGGCATTCGGACGAAGCGGACTGCTCGGGCGCTTTTTGGACCTGTTCGGGATGCACGTGCCGTTCAGCACCGCCGCGGTCGTGCTCGCGCAGACGTTCGTCGCGGCGCCGCTTTACGTGATCGCCGCGCGCTCGGCGTTCGAACGGACGGACCGCGATCAGCTCGACGCCGCTGCGACGCTGCGCGCGTCGCCGGCGTACGCGTTCTGGCGCATCACACTGCCCGCGGCGCTCCCGGCGCTCTTGGCCGGACTCGCGATGGCCGCGGCGCGCGGTCTCGGCGAATTCGGCGCGACGATCACCTTTGCGGGCAACTTGCCCGGCGTGACACAGACCATGCCGCTCGCGGCGTACGTCGCAGCCGAATCCGATATGGACGCAGCGGTGACGATCTCCGTCGTGCTCGCCTGCGTCGCCTACGGGGCACTGCTCGGCTCGGGCGTGCTCGCCAATCTCGGCCGGCGGACGCGATGAGTCTCTCGGTCGACGTCAGCGGGAGCACACCGTTCGCGTTCGATGCAGTGTTTGACGTCGATCGCGGCCGAACGCTTGCGCTCGTCGGCGAGAGCGGCGCGGGCAAGTCCACGATCTTGCGCTGCATCGCCGGGCTGCACAAGCCGGAGCGCGGGCGCATCACCTGCGACGGCACGACTTGGTTCGACTCCGAGCGGCGCGTGTTCGAGCAGCCGCACAGGCGCAGCGTGGCCGTGACGTTCCCCAACGGCGCGCTCTTCGGCGCGATGACGGTGATCGAAAATGCTGCGTTCGGTCTGCGCGCGTCGGGCCGGAGCGCGCGCGAGTCCACCGGTCGCGCGCTCGAAGCGCTCGACGTGACCGGCGTGGCGCATCTCGCTGAGAGGCGCGCGCACACGCTATCAAGCGGCGAGGCGCAACGCGTCGCACTCGCGCGCGCGATCGCGCTGCGACCGGCCGCACTGCTGCTCGATGAGCCGCTCTCGTCGGTTGACGTGCGCGCGCGCCCCGCGTTGCGCTTGGCCCTGATCGCCGCCATCAAAGATTCGTCGTCGGCGACGGTGCTCGTGACGCACGATCCGGCGGATGCGATGCTGCTGTCCGATCGGCTCGCGGTGGTTGAAGGCGGCGTGGTCGTCCAGCGCGGTACCAGCGCCGAACTTCGCCGCGCGCCAGCGACCCCGTACGTCGCGGCGTTCGCGGGGGTGAACTTGTTCTCTGGAATCGCGCGCGCGGAAAGCGATGGCACGAGCATTGTTCGGCTTGCAGGTCAGCCGGATGGAGACGGCCTTGTCGTGATGGGTGTGTGGTCGGGCCCGGTCGCAGTCGTTGTGGAACCAGACGCGGTGACTATCTCACGAGATCAATCGCCTACCTCGGCGCGCAACCGGTTCACCGGGCCAGTCGAGAGCATGGTCCCCGACGGCGGTGTCGTGCGCGTCTCGATCGCTTCCGAGCCGCCCGTAATCGCGCGCATTACAGCCCGCTCTGCCACCGCACTTGGGCTCGAACCGGGCGCGATCGTGCACGCGACGTTTAAGGCCGGCGAGGCGCGGGTCTCCTAACGGCGTCCTGCGCCCGCCCTACCAGCGCTTCAGCTGAGTGATTTGAACGAGATTGCCGCACGTGTCGTTCAACTGCGCGATGGTCGAACCGGTCACTTCGGTCGGCGGCATGGTGAATTCAGCGCCCCGCGCTTTGATGCGCTCGAAGTCGCCCTTGATGTCGTCGGTGAAGAACATGACCGCGGGCTGGCCCTGCTGGAAAATTGCTTGTTGGTAGGCCTTGGCAGCGGGGTTATCGTTCATCGCGAGTTGCAGCTCGGTTCCGTCCGGATCCTCGGATGAGGCCACGGTCAGCCAGCGATACGGGCCGTTGCTGAAATCGGACTTCTTGATGAACCCCAGTACCTCAGTATAGAAGCGCAGAGCTTTCTCGTGATTGTCCACATACACGCTGGTTACTTTGATCTTCATTCGTCTCACTCCATTTTGTCGCGGCGCCCTGAGTGTACGATACCCCGCCGGTCGCGCACCTTGCAAAACATTGCGAATTCTCGCTCGCCGGCAATATCCGGGACTCACGCTCGGGCCACAATCTCGCGCATGGACTCACAAAGATACCGTCTCGCGGTGGCGGATCGCGCGTTCGCCTTTGACGGCGCGTATCGTCCACCCACAAGTCTGAGCCTCGCTGACCGCGCAGCGTACGGCCTGCGCGATTCCGCGGCTCGCGACCGCACCGGCGGGTTCGCCGTGATCCTGCATGCTGCCGCCACCGGAAAATTGCAATGTATCTCCGACCCTTGCGGCAGGCCCGCGCGACAGATCAAATGTTGGGCCGAGCTTTACGGTCGGCCCGCGATAGAGCGCGTCAAATGTGGTATTGGCCTTAACGGTCGGCCGGTCGAAGCGCGCGGCAAATGCGGGGCCGAGCTTCACCGTCGCCCGGCGGTCGGTAAAGGTCCGCCCTACAATAGCGCGCCGGCGGACCATAAAGGTCCGCCCCGTATCGTGCGTGCTGCGATCGGGGACGTCGCGCTCAAGGTGGTCGCAATTCGCGGTCGCGTCTTTATCGGAGTGCAATGCCAATGCTCGATCCACAAGTGATCCTCGCCGACGCGCGGCGCGCTTCTATCCCGGGGGCTGTCGGCGACGCGCCCGATCGACCAGGTGTGCTCGCCGGCGAATCTATTTCAAGCGATGTGCGCGCGACAATTCCATCAAGTTCACCACTTGCAGTCGCGATCGACGGCCGCGGACTATTCGTGCTACGGCAAAACGGCGTCACGCGTTTCGGCCGCCGCGGCGAATTCCAGATCGACGCGAAAGGACGGCTCACCGATCAATCGGGTGCGCTCGCGCTCGGCTTCCGCGTCAACGACACTGGCGAGCCGCTCGCCGGGTTGGCGGTCTGTCAGGTGCCAGCCTCCGATATCGCGGCGCAGCGGTATTCAAGCTATAGGATTGACGAGCGCGGCGTGCTCTTCGGCGAAGCCGAGCGCATCGATACGACGACGGGCCGGCGCGAAATCAGAAGCAACGCAATCGCCCGTTTGGCATTGGCGGTTTTCCCGGCGCCCGAACGCCTCGCGCGCGACGGCGATGTCCTTTTGGCGCCCACAGCGTCGGCCGGCAATCCCACGATCGTCTCCGCTGGCGAACCGGGCGTATCGCGTCTGCGCGTGCACGTACTCGATGCGGGAATGGTCGACATCGAGGGAGATCTTGCGCGACTCTGGGGAGCACGTAGGCAGCTCGAGGCACAGGTCGCCATCGCGTCGGCCACCGACAAAGACACGCGCACAGCGCTTGGACTCGTGAAGTGACTCACCCGCGTCGGCGCGTGAAGTGGCCCCGGCCGAATCGTGAAAGCAACGTGCCACCTGAATGGCTGCCGAAATTGGCGCAGGGCATCGCCCAGCGTTCCCGCGCGGCATTGCGCGGACACCTGGACATCACGTACGACGAACCGCGGCGCGGTGCGTACGAATGCGGACCCACAGGCGACCGAGCGTGGCTTGCTCTCCACGACGCCGGTGTCGCGTGGTGCACGATTGATACAAAATCGCAGGCCGCTCTGCTCGCCTTCGTCATCGGGGGCTGCGGGGCAGAGCGGGAAACGCCCATCGAGCGTTCGATCATCGGGGAGGTGATCGAGCGATTGCTCAACGCCGAGGGTTTTCGCCAGGCGCGGTGGACCGAAACCGAGATCGACAGACCCACCGGGGATCGCACGTGGCGTTGCAATGTGGAAGTGAGGACGCGTTCCGGGCGATGCGCGATATTGCAACTCTTCGCGCCCGTCGCCGATCGCGACCCATCGGGCGACGCGTCTTTGGCGTACGTCTCCAAAAGCGACATCGGCAATGTGAATATCACCGTGCGCGCCGAACTCCGCGGCGTCCACGCGCCGCTCGCGCAGATCCTTGCTTGGACGCCCGGCATGGTTGTCTCGCTTCGCCCTCAGGCTCTCGCACGTGTCGATCTGCTCGTCCAAGATTCTGTGATCGCCAATGGCCGGCTCGGATCCCTTGAGATGCAAGCCGACGAGCGGTCGCGTGCGGTAGAGATTGGGCGCATCAACGGCACACCGGCCGCGTGACGTCGTCGCGTGTCTCACTCGACGATCTCGCTGAGGTGGCACTCGACGTGCGAGTCGTCCTCGGCCGAGCATCGGTCAGGATCGCCGACGTCCTCGCCTACACGCCCGGCACAGTCGTTTCGCTCGACATCGCGCCCGATGCGCCCGTTGCCCTCCTCGTCAACGGCGTCGCCGTGGCCGAAGGCGACATCGTGCTTTCAGACGACGGTTCGCTCGGCGTCGAAATCCTCAGAGTGATCTCGACGGCGGATGGCGCCGCGCAGCCATGAACGTTATACCACCTCACGCGGTCGCACTTCCGCACGCGGGCACGCCGGTCGACCTCGTGTTGGGTTTTTTCGCACTTTCCATCGTGCCGCTGCTCGCGGTGGCCGCGACATCGTTCACACGCATCATCGTGGTCCTTGGCCTTCTTCGCACAGCGCTCGGCAGCGCATCGCTTCCGCCCAACGCGGTCCTCGCAGCGCTTGCGATGATGCTGACGGCAGCCATCATGGCGCCGACGCTCTCGAAAATCGACCGCGTCGCCGTGCAGCCGTACGTCGCGCGGCAAATCACGCCGGCACAGGCTATCGCGCGAGGCGCCGAGCCGCTTCGCGAATTCATGCTTCGTCAGGCGCGGCGCTCAGATGTCGCGGCGTTTTCCCACATCGCGGGCTTGGCACAAGGTGATCCGCGCAATGCGCCGTTCACCGTCGCCGCTCCGGCCTTCCTCGTCGGCGAATTGCGCACGGCGTTCGCGATGGGCTTCGCGCTGATGCTGCCGTTCGCGGTGATCGACATGGTGACGGCGGCAGTGCTGATGTCGCTCGGCATGTTCATGGTCTCGCCCACGTCGATCGCCCTGCCTATAAAGCTGCTGCTGTTCGTGGCGGCGGACGGATGGACGCTCGTCGCATCTGCGCTCGCGGCGTCGTTCCGATGACGCACGCCGCCGCGTTAGCACAATCTCTTTTCGCCGCCGCGATGAAGACGGGGGCGCTCATCGCGTTCCCCGCGGTCGCAACGGTGGCCGCGATAGGCGTCGCGGTCGGCATCGCGCAGACGATCGTCCAAGTGCAAGACCAGAACGTCTCGTTCTTACCGAAGCTCGTTGCGGTCGCGCTCATGGTAGCCGCATTCGGCGGTCTGGCTCTTGCGGCGCTAGTCGCACTGTTCGACGAGATCAATCGCGCGCTGCCGGCTTTGGTACGAACGTAGGCCATGATGGCGACGCCGGCCTTCGCGCTTGGATTCGCGAAGGCAGCAGCATTCGCGGCGGCGATGCCGCTTGGGCGGGCGCGCGCCGTGCCGCGCGTCGCGCGCGTCGCCATCGCCGTCGTGCTAGCGCCGATCTTTGCACAACACATGGCACATTTCGACAGCGATCTCGGGGACCTGGCCTCGCTTGCCAGAGCCGCGCTGCTCAACGCCCTGCAAGGTGCATCGGTCGGCCTATGTGCGACAATCATCGCCGCCGCCGCCGCCGCAGCGGGCGAGTTGTTCGACGCGGCCGTCGCATCGCAGACGATCCCGGTTCGCGACGTATTCGGAGAATCGGGGCCGATCGCGGGTTTGAGTGCCACGCTGTTCGGCTGGTTCTTGATGGGAGCAGGCGGGTTCGATCGATTGGTGACCGCCTGCATAAACGTAACGGATGGAACGCCGCACGTACGAACAGTTGCGCTGCTCGGCAGCGCGTTCTTGCAGATAGCGCTTTCCGCCGGTGCGCCGGCTCTAGCGACGCAGGCTTTTGCCACGGTCGCCGCCGCGCTCGTCGCCCGCTTGGCGCCGCGTATCAACTCGCTTTTCCTGGGCGCGCCGGTCGCTTCGCTGCTCGCGCTTTGCGCGCTCGTGATCGGCAGCGCGGCTTTCGTCACGGCCATCGCTGGAATCGCGTGGCGCGCGGCGACCGCGCCAACGGCTTTAGCACGATGAGCGACGATGAATCGCGCACGTTTCCGCCGACGCAGCGCCGGATCGCCGACGCAGTTGCGCGCGGACAATGCGCGCGCAGTCCAGTAGCGGTCGCGGCCCTTTCGATCGCCGCAAGCTGCGCGCTTGCAGTCGTGGCACCACGCGCCATCGGGGCGTGGTTCGCCGCATTCCATTCAGCCGTGCAACTGGTCGCAAACGGACAGGTCGAGCCGGCTGACCTTACCACGAATGCTCGCGCGCTGCTCGAGAACTCGGGTGCGTGGATGGTCATCGCGGTCGCATGGTCAGGCTCGATGGCCGCGGCGGTCCTTGCGGCGCAGGCGTGCGGCGGACTCACACTCGCGGTCGGCGCGCTTCATGCACAACCGGCACGGATCGCGATCGGATCCGGCCTCAAGCGATTTGCCAAGCCAGATGTTCTCGGCGCGGTTATCGGGGCCGCCGGCGTAATCGTCACGGCATGCGCCGCGTTCGGCGTCGCGCGCGCGTGGGCGCAAGCCGCCGCGGGCGGACACTCGTTCGCGGACGTCTGTGCCCTGCTCGGCGGAGCGATCGTAGACCTCTGGCGTCGCGCGACCGTCGCGGCTCTTGTGCTTGCGGCTGTCGATGTCTTTGTCCAGCGCCGCCGCTTTCGCGACGGTCTGCGGATGACGTTACGCGAGTTGAAGGAGGAACGTGCGCACACAGATGGACGGCCCGAGGTCAAAGCGAGGCGACGCGGCGTCGCGGCAAAACGAGCAAGAGACATCCGCATCGCGGCGATCAAGCGCGCGACGGCGGTCGTGACCAATCCGTCGCACATCGCGATCGCCCTGCGCTACGCGCCGCCGGACATCGACATCCCGATCGTCGTTGCGCGCGGCGCGGACCTCCGCGCGGGCATAGTCCGCGGAGCGGCTGAGAACTTCGGCGTGCCGATCGTGGAATCTCCGGAGCTGGCGCGGATGCTCTATGCGCAGGTCGAACTCGATGCGCCGATTCCGGAAGATTGTTATGCGGCGGTAGCGGCCATCTTTGCGTGGATCATCCGCACGCGCGGCGCGTTGGCGGGCGCTGAGACGTGACGACCGCCAAATCGGGCAGCGCCGTCCTCGCGGGCGCCGTACTGGCCATCGTCGCGATGCTGGTCGTACCGCTGCCGCCCGCGCTTTTGGACGCACTGCTCGCGTTGGATGTGATGGCCGCGTGCACCGTTCTCGTGGCCGCGTTGTCGGTGCAGAATCCGCTCGAACTGTCGGCGTTCCCATCCCTCGTCCTCATCGCCACATTATTCCGGCTGAGCCTCGATGTCTCTGCGACACGGCTCATCCTCACTCAAGGCGACGTTCCGGGCGGCGCGGGAACGGTGATCCCGGCTTTCGGCGAGTTCGTGATGCGCGGAAACGTCATCGTCGGTCTGCTGCTCTTCATCATTCTTCTCGTCGTACAACTCGCAGTCGTGACCAACGGCACGCAGCGGGTCGCAGAAGTGGCGGCGCGATTCACCCTTGATGCGATGCCCGGCAAACAGATGGCAATCGATGCGGACTTGCACGCTGGGCTGCTCGATCCAGCGGCGGCGCGCACGCGGCGTCGCGCCGTTCAAGCTGAAGCCGATTTTTACGGCGCGATGGACGGCGCTGGGAAGTTCGTCCGCGGGGATGCGATCGCTGCGGTTGTCATCGTCGCAGTGAACCTCATCGCCGGTTTCGCTATCGGCGTACTCCAAAAGCATCTCGATCCGGCAGCGGCCGCGCAGACGTTTGCGCTCCTGTCCATCGGCAACGCGATGGCGACGACGTTACCGGCCTTCCTTATCTCCACAGCCGCCGGCGTCATGGTCACGCGCGCCGCCGGCGACACCGGTCTCGGAGACGACCTCGCTCGCCAATTGTCGGCGCATCCGAACGCGTTGCGCGCGGTAGGCGGCGCTATGCTGCTCCTTGGATTGGCACCGGGCATGCCGCACATCGCATTCGCCGCCCTCGGCGCGGGCGCGCTCGGTCTGGCCTACATCGCCGATCGCGCGCGCGAATCCGCGGATCGCGCGGCCTCGGCAGAAGAAGCACGGCGAAAGCGATCGGAAGCGCGGGCGCCGGCCGGCGCAGTCGCGTTGGTCGGTGTCGATCAACTCGCGATTGAAGTCGGTGAAGCGCTCTTACCGCTGCTCGAAGAGCCGGCGGGTTCCGCGCTACTCTCGCGCATCGCAAGTCTGCGAACGATCGTCGCGATGGAATTGGGGCTGATCCTACCGAGCGTGCGAGTACGCGACGATCTCCGCCTCCCCACACGCGGTTACGCGGTGCGTGTACGCGATCGCGTCGCCGCCCGCGGCGAACTTCACCCCGATCGCAGCCTCGTGATCGGTCACGACCCTGCGCTTTCCGCGATGCCCGGCGAGCCGACCCGCGATCCGGTGACGGGAGAGAGGGCGACGTGGTTGTCGCCGAGCGACGGCGAGCGTCTCGCGTCGAGCCAGAGCGCCATCGTCGTCGATCCGATCGCCGTGCTCACATCGGCTCTCGCTCGAGCCGTGCGCAGCCACGCGCACGCGCTGCTCGGCCGTCAAGAAGTCCAAGCGCTTCTGGATCACGTGCGGCGAACGCATCCGGCAGCCGTTAAAGGCGTCGTGCCGGAAATGGCGAGTCTCGGCTTGGTCCAACGCGTGCTGCAGCACCTCGTGCGCGAAGGCGTTTCCATCCGCGACGTCGTCGCCGTGCTCGAGACCATCGCCGATGAGGCAGAGTCGACAAAAGATCCGGTGGTGATCGGAGAAGCCGTACGCTCGCGACTTGCAGCGAGCATCTGCGCCACGGTCGCGGACGCCGACGGCGTGATTCGCGCAGTTGTGATGAACCCGCAGATCGAGGAGCGCATGACAGCGGCACTCGTCGCGAGCGACCGCGGACCGATGGTCGGGCTCGATCCCACGCAGGCGCTCGCTATTCGCGACGCTCTGCAAGCGATGAGCTCGCGCATCGGCCGCCGCGCCGTTATTGTTTGCCGCGAAAAGCTTCGGCCGGCGCTCGCGCGCTTCGTCGAAAGCGCAGGGGTCGCGGCGACGGTTCTCGGCATTCACGAGATCGCGCCGGGGTATGCGCTCTCAATAGAAGAAACCGTATCCATATGAAGCGTTTCGACGAACTTCGAAGCGATGCCGACATCCTCGCCCTCATAGAAGCGTCCAACCGCGTGCTGGCCGCGATGAACTACACCGATCACGGCCGCCGTCACGTGACGCTCGTCGCGCGCACCGCGGCCAAGATCCTCGCAGACTTGGGATTCGACGAGCCCACCCAAGATCTGACGGCGATCGCCGCGATGCTGCACGACATCGGCAACATCGCCGGACGAAATTCACACGCCGCCGCCGGCGCGACGATGTCGTATGCGCTCTTGACCGCGCGCGGTTTCTCGGTGGAAGATGCGGCCGACGTCGCCGCCGCTATCGGCAATCACGACGAGTCAGAACACGGCGTGCCGGTGAACGTGCACGGCGCCGCGCTCATCATCGCCGACAAGGCCGACATCCACCGCTCGCGCGTTCGTTCGCGAGTTGATGAGTTCGACGTCCACGACCGCGTGAACCACGCCGTCACGAACGCGCTGCTGAAGACGGACGCGGCGGATAAACACATCGCGCTCGATCTGACGGCCGACCTCACCGGCGCGACGCTTGCCGAGATCTTGGAGATCTTCGAGTCGCGATTCGCCATGAGCGTGGCCGCCGCGCGGTTCTTGGGCTGCACGTACGCCGTGAGGGTGAACGGCGAGCGGTTCGCTTGACGCGGGCGGCTCGCGTGAGATGAAGGGCGGTCCTGCAAGGCGGCGGGACGTGGCCCGCCGAAAACGGGCGACCGTTCAAACGAGGGCGACCGTTAGCCGCCTTAACGTGGGCGACCGATGGTCGCCCTTCTACATAAGGACGTTCTCCGAGCAATGTTCTGGTTTCGCTGGAAGCATCCCCTCAAGATGCTCGTCATCATCGGCCTTTGCGTCGGCTGCTGGTTCCTCTTCACGCCCGTCGCGCAGACGGTGCACCTCGGATTGGATCTGCAAGGCGGCTTGCGCACGCTCGTCGAGCTCGAGCCCAACGACCAATACAAGACGATCACGGCCGATCTGCAAGACGAAGAGCTGCAAGTGCTCGAGAACCGGCTCAACCAACTGGGTACGAGCGAGATCACGTTTTCAAAAGTGGGCCTGGACCGCATCAACATCGAGATGCCGGGTCTGACCGACCCGCACCAGGCGCTGCAATTGATCCAGCAAGCGGCGGTCTTGGAGATGCGCCCGCTGACGGCCGCGCAAGTCAATAAGGCGCTCGCGAGTATCGGCGGCGGATTGAATCCGTCGTACGACGCGAAATTCGACTCGTACAAGGCATCCGGAATGCCGGTCATCACCGGCGACGATCTCGCGCACGCCGAAGTCGCATACGGTCAAGGTGGCGGCGCGCCGGTCGTGACGTTCACATTGAAGAGCGACGGCGCACGGCGCTTCCTCGACTGGACGCGCAAGAACATCGGCAACCCGCTGCCGATATTCCTCGACAAGAAGCTAGTCGAGGCGCCCACCATCCAAGGTGCGATCGGCGCGTCGGGTCAGATCGAAGGCAACTTTACGACCGATCAGGCCGTGCTGCTCGCGAACGAATTGAATTCCGGCGCGCTCAAAGTGCCGACGCGCGTCATCGAGACGGAGAACGTCGGTCCGGTGCTCGGCAAGATCGATCTCGCGAAGTCGCTGACGGCCTCGCTGGTCGGGCTCGCCATCGTGCTGCTGTTCATGCTCGTGGTCTACCGCGTGCCCGGGCTGCTCGCCGACCTCGCGCTCGTCGTCTACTGTTTCCTCATGCTCGGCTACGTCACGTATTTCGGGGTCGTGCTCACGCTGCCGGGTATCGCCGGTTTCGTGCTCTCCATCGGTATGGCGGTGGACGCAAACGTGCTGATCTTCGAGCGTATCAAGGAAGAGCTGTGGGCCGGGCGTACAACACGCGCGGCCGTTGGCGTCGGCTTCAAGCGCGCGTTCACCACGGTCTTCGACTCGCACGTCACGACCATCGTCGGCGCTGCAGTGCTCTACTGGCTCGGCACCGGCACCGTCAAAGGCTTTGCGCTGACGCTGCTCGTCGGCACCGTGTTCTCACTTCTAACCGCAGTCAACATTACGCGCGCATTCACAGACTTGGTCGTGGATAACGACATCGCAAACAAGCCCGTCTGGTACGGGGCATAGAGGCGGGCATGTTCTTTCGCAATCTGAACTGGGATATCGTCGGCCAGCGCAACATCTGGTTCGGCTTGTCCGGCGCCATAATCGTCGCCGGCATCATCGCGCTCTTCATCCATCACGGTTTACCGCTCGGGCTGTCGTTCACCGGCGGTTCGACGATCGAGGTCAAGTTCGGCCAGTCGGTGACGGAAGAGCAAGTGCGTTCGTCGCTTTCGAAGCTCGACCTGAACGCGATCGACGCCGGCGACCGCGATCCCGCAAAACAATCGGCGATTCGCGCCGAGTACCAAGGAATCGTTTCCGGCGTCGAGACGCTGCAGCTGGCCACCAAGAGCGGCGACGTCGCGCAAAATGACCGGATCACGATCTCGACACAAGGCGCGATCAGCGATCCGAGCCCGATCTACGACACCCTCGACAAAGCCGGTTTCACCGTGGATCGCGCGCAGAGCCAGAACACGGCCGTCGGGCCGAGCTTGAGCAAGGAGTACCTGCAGCGTTCGCTGCTCGCGCTCGTGATCGCGCTCGGTCTGCAGCTGCTCTACATCGCCTTCCGCTTCGGCAATCAGCTGCGGTTCGGCGTCATCGCCGACCTCGCGCTGTTGCACGACGTGGTGGTGATGGTCGGCATCTACGCGCTCGCGAACCGCAAGGCCGACGACGCGTTCCTCGCGGCGCTGCTCACGGTCATCGGCTACTCGGTGATGGATTCGATCGTCATCTTCGACCGGATCCGCGAGAACGGCCGCCTCATGGCCGATCAGCCGTACGACAAGATGGTCAACGTCTCGCTGCTCCAGACGATGACGCGCTCCGTCTACACGCTTGCGACGGTCTTGATCGTGCTGTTCGCGCTGTACTTCTTCGGCGGCGACACGCTGAAGAATTTCGCCTTCGCGCTCCTGGTCGGCGTGACCAGCGGAGCATACTCCTCGATCTTCATCGCAAGCCCGCTGCTCGTGATGTGGCAGCAGCGCAACGTGCGCACCCGCGCTGGTGCTCACGCCGCGGCGCTTGCGCGCGAATCGGCGACACGCCAAGCGCCGGTCGCGCAGAAAGCCGCGCAGTCGGCATCCAGAGCCGCCGAGGCTGCCGAACGGGCAAAGCGGGCAAAAGCCAAAACGCCCGCGAGCCCACCGCCGCGCTACCGACGAACGCGCGATCGCGTTCCCGCGAACGGAAATGCCGACGGCGGCGAGAACGCCGCAGACGTGAGATCGGATTTCGATGATGGCGCAGACGCCGACGGAGCCGACGAGGCTCGCTGACGCCGCGGAGCGCCTGCGCCGGACTGCGGCGTCGCGCACACGGGCACTCCTATGGCCGCTTATCTCCAACGCGATCCTTGTGATCGTGAAGCTCGCGCTATGGTTTGTGTCGGGGTCGGTAAGCGTTCTGTCGGAAGCCGTTCACTCGGCCACCGACCTCTTCGTGACAGGCGCGCAATTGCTCGCTGTACGCATGGCGTTGCGCCCCGCCGATGACAACCACGCGTATGGCCACGGCAAGTTTGAGAACATCAGCGCGGCTGTCGAAGCGCTGTTCATCGCGGCCGTTGCGGCGCTCGTCGTCTGGCAGGCGATCGCGCGGCTGCACTCGCCCGGCCCGCCCGCGCACCTCGATCTCGGCATCGCCGTGATGCTGGGGTCGAGCATCATCACGTTCTTCGTGTGGCGCCGGATCCGGGCGATCGCTGCGGTGGAACAATCTCCCGCGCTCATCGCCGAAGCCACGCAGATGCAAGCGGATATCTGGACCGCCCTCGGCGTGGCCGGCGGCCTCATCGTCATCCGCATCACCGGCTGGAGCATCATCGACCCGATCGTCTCCTTGCTCATCGCGGGCTTGATCGTGCGCGCGGCCTATGCGGTCACGATGCACGCCGTCACCGATCTGACCGACGTGCGCCTGCCGCCGCAGGTAGAAGCGCAGATCCGCGCGATCATCGAAGAACACGGCGAGCTGTTCGTCAGCTATCACAAGCTGCGCACGAGACGCTCCGGCGCCGGCGAATTCATCGATTTTCATCTGCAGATGAAAAGCGCCACTCCGCTGAAGATCGCCCATGACCAATCCGACCTCATCGTCGTCGCGATCAAAAAGCGGCTGCCGCACGCGAACGTCCTCATCCACCTCGAACCCGAAGATTAAGATTCCGGCTCATATGAGTCCGAAGGGGCCAACTTTACGTCCTGAAGGGGCCGACCTTACGTGCTGAAGGGGCCGACTTTATGTCGGCCCTTAGGTCTTATTACCTTTAACATTGCGCGGACAAGCGCGCGCCCCTAGCGAACTTCGACAACCGGCGATGCGACACACGATCGCATTCCGCCTAACGTCTTTATAATTTGAGGTAGTGATGCGCACCCGATTTCTTATGAGCGGTTGTCTCGCGTTATTGGTGACCGGATGCGCAAGCCATCAAGCTGTGCCGCTGCCCGGATCGCTGCACGCGGGATCTCCGTCCGTCGTGCAGACCGGCAAGCAGCCGATCCAGTGGACGCAGTTCCTTTGGGGCGGATCGACCACGGTCGACGACGACACGCGCATCATCACCGGTCCCGACGGACGCATGTGGTATTCTGATGCGAACGGATCGCAGATCATCCGCATGTCGATGAGCGGAGCCCGGAAGCTCTTCCCGCTCAGCTACAATGGCGGCACGCTCTTCAATCCCGAACAGATGACGGTCGGCGCCGACGGCAACTTCTATATCCTGCCGTTCGGCGTGCCGCTCGTCGGCGTTGTGACGACGAGCGGCGTGCTCACCACATTTCCGGTGCCAAGCGGTGATGTAAGTTATCTCAACGGCATCACAAAGGGGCCGGACGGCAACGTCTGGTTCGTCGAGCAGAAGCACGTCGCGAAGATCACCCCGAGCGGCGTGATCACCGAGTACCCGTTCGCAAGCGGCGACACGACGAATTCGCAAGGCGCGATAACGACGGGATCAGATGGCAACCTCTGGGTGACGGAGCCGGCCAACACTCTGCTGACCCAAGTCAATCCGACCACCGGGGCGATGACGTCTGTCAATATCGGCTGTCAAGGATACAGCGTGGTCAGCGCGGCCGACAAGAATCTCTGGGTGAACTGTAGCTTCGATTTGGCGCGCGTCACGACCGGCGGCGCCGTGACCACGTTCCCGACGGGCTTCACGATGAATCCGCAGCCGAGTTCGCTCGCGGTGGGACCCGACGGCAATCCATGGTTTGCGGTGAGCTCGAACAACGTCATCGGGGAGTTCAACACTTTGACCGATCAGATGACGATCGACTACCCGCCGAACGCGTTCAATTCTGACTACGCGCTGACGGCCGGACCCGACGGCAACGTCTGGGCGCTGGATAGCGGCGGCGAAATCGACGTCTACATCATCAAGATCATCACCGTCACGCCGAAGAATCTGACGTTTGCGCACGGCGCATTGATGCAATCGATCACCGTGAGCGAGAACGGGGCCACGAGTTGGACCGCGAAGAGCTCGAAGACGTCGGTGGCTACGGTCGCGCAAGGCTCGCCGGCGGACGTCTTCAACGTCACATCGGTCGCGGCCGGCAAGGCGCAGATCACGGTCAACGACGGCAAGGGAAACTCGTTCAGCATCTCGGTCACGGTGCAATGAAAACGTCTGTTGTAGTAGGGCAAGCAACGCTTGCCCATTCAATCCGCCTAAAGGGTAAACGATCAATCATGCGTACCACGGCATCATTCGCTCTCGCGACAGCGATCCTACTCGCCGGCTGCAGTGCACGGCAGGCAATGCCTTCGACCGCAGCGGCGCCCGCACACAGCGTGATCTCGCCGCAGGTCATCCAGACCGACAAGCAGCCGATCCACTGGGAACAGTTCGCATGGGGCGATCCGAGTCTTGTGCCGCCCACGGTGGACATCATCACCGGGCCCGACAAGAACATGTGGTATACGGACTACTTCGATTCGACGCTGATCAAGATGACGATGGCCGGTCAGACGACCGCGTTTCCACTTTCGTACAATGGCGGCACGCAATTCATGCCGTCACAGATAGCGGTGGGCGCCGACGGCAAGTTCTACATGACCGATTACAACACGCCGGTCTTTGGCGTCGCCACCACGTCCGGAGTGCTGACGACCTTTCCGATTCCGAGCGGCGACACAGCGCGCTACAACGGCGTGACGCTCGGACCCGACGGCAATGTCTGGTTCCTGGAACTCGGTCACGTCGCGAAGATCACGACGGCCGGCGTCATAACGGAATACGCTTATCCCTCAAACGACACGACGAATTTCTATGGCGGCATCGTCACCGGACCGGATGGGAATCTATGGGCAACCGAGGCCGGGGACTCGCTGCTCGACAAAATCGTCCCCTCGACCGGCGCGATCACCACGTACAGCCTAGGCTGCTCCGGGTTTGGCATCGTGCTCGGGAAATCCGACAACGATCTCTGGGTCAACTGCGGCAATCAGTTGGCACGTGTGACCACGGCGCCGGTCATCACCCACTTCCCGACGGGTTATCAAGTATTTCAAGCCGCGGGAGCTATCACGGTCGGCCCTGACGGCAATCCGTGGTTCGTCGCGTTCGGCAATGGGAACGTCATCGGCGAGATCAGCGGCAACAATGAACTTGAAACGGTCTACTTCCCGCCGGGAGGTTTCTCCACAGACCAGGCGATCACGCTTGGGCCAGACGGCAATCTCTGGGCGCTCGACAACAACCGGAATGTGGACGTCTACATCCAGAATCCGCTCAACGTGAATCCGCGGAATATCGTTCTGGCGACATCCGGTTCGACCGCCACGATCACCGTCTCGGAAAAGGGCGTCTCAGCGTGGACGGCCACGACCAATAAGGCGTCGGTCGTGACCGTTGCACAGGGGTCGTCTGCCACGAAGTTCGTCGCCACGGGGCACAACGTCGGTACGGCTCGCATAACGATCGCCGACGCAAAGGGCAACAGCCTTATCGTCTCGGTGACCGTCCATTGACCAATAGGGCGGACCTTTATGCTCCGCCTCGCTGACTTCTGAGGTCCCCACAAGACCACAGGAATATCTCCGACACTCGGCAATCGTTGGGAAGATCCGCGCGAGAAATGCTGGAGCATACTCATGAATAAATTTGCCATTGGGTTGGCGCTATTGCTATGCATCGTCTGTTTCTCGGCCGGTGCTCAGGCCGCGCCAGAGGGCTCAGGCATGGGAAGTTCCTGTCCGGAAATGTCCTACGGTTTCGGGCATTTCGTTATGGTGAGTGCGCAGTCCGGTGTCGCAGATCAGGGCACGAAAATCAAGAAAGAAAAGACGTGCTGGGTACCTGGGCCTTCAGCGTCCGGACAGAATCGGGTGGAATCCTACAACGGAGAGGACGAATTCACGTCGGACTACGCCTACTCCATCGGCCCAACCGGCATCGACGCATCAGCTCGCGTCGAAGGCAAGAGCAGCGGCGAACGCTATGTCGGCGGCAGCGGAGGTGCCATGCTTTGGCTCATGTGGCACGACACGCTGTCATTTCACAGCAGCAAGATGCCTACGGTCACTCCTGGCGACTTTTATCTCGGTAAGAAAACAGATTGGAATGTCGCCGAAGGCTGGATCAAAGTTCAGGTCAAACTTCTGCAAGACCCACCGCAGTGCACTGGCACACAGGATTCGAATTTCAAATACGCAACCGGCGTGTTTGCTGCCGTGAAAGACATCATGGGCGGCGATGCGATCAAAATGCCGGGCCCTCCGCCACCTCTATCGACATCCCAGAATTGGCTCCTGCGGATGAGTACCTGCGGGATCCCTTCAGGGTCCATCACCGCCGAGGCGCCCAACGGCCAAAGCATCGCGATACATATCACCGTTCAGGAGAACCTGCTCGGGAACGTGCAACAGGGCGTAACCCCTTCAGGCAAACTGAACGTGGATTTGTCGGGAATTCGGCTCTGCGTCGTTAAACCGTCGAAGCCGAGCGATCTGACTATCACATCGGCGAGCGGCGCCGACTATTGGTGCCCCTAGCCTAGATGTAATCGCTCCCGCCTCACATCGCACCGATACTGAGAAAGGCGCTCCATGACAACAAGTCAATCAGAACACGAGAATCTCGCACAGGTTCGCCGTGCCTTCGACGCTTTTGCGGCAGGTGACATGCCGACGCTAACCGAGCTTATTGCAGTCGACGCGGTTTGGAACATCGTGCCGACAGGAGTGCTCGCAGGAAACTACCGCGGGCGCGATCAGATCCTGGCCTGGTTCGGGCAACTACACCAAGAAACGAATGGAACGTTCCGCTCGACGCCCACGGCATTCGCCGCCACAGAAGATCGTGTTTTCGTGCAGTCCGTGGTGACCGCGGCGCGCAACGGCAAGTCGCTCAATAGCGATCAGGTGCTCGTGATCTCCATCTCGAGCGGCAAAATGGTCGCCGTTGAGGAATACTTCGAGGACTATGCGGGATATGCGGCATTCTGGAACTGACGGACCAGATATCGGCTTTGAGGATGGATCGGCAATTGCGATTTCGCTCAACCCGAACGATTATCGATGTACCGTAAGTTTCGCCGAGTGGAATAGCACAGACGAAACGGATATTCAGCACGATGGCTACACGACGACTGAAGCGTACGAACACGGTGCGACATAAGTGTCAGAGAAGCAGGTGACGCCGCCACCACCGCCTATTGCAATTGAATCGACTCCAGAGCTGATGCCGCCTAAGGAATAAGTCGATGCGGCGTTCCGACGTAGCGGTGACTTGGGAGCGTTTAAGAAGTTCCTTCGTTCTCGGTTTGCGGCACTAATCTAAGTTCGCCCATAACGGAAACGGTGGGTACTCTTGCTATCAGCCCCTTCAGGGTCAATCGCCGCCGCCGACGATCGACCTGCAGTATCTGCGAATCGGGGATCCAAGCAATAACAATACGAGCGTAAATGGCTGGACCTTTGCTTGCCCGAGCTGTGTAATGCAGCGTACTACGTCAATCGCCCAAAAACCAGCATCGGATGACGGGTCCTACACTGGAGAGGTTGTCTGGATCGGATCGGCTATTGGTCAAAATGGTGGCTCGCGTTACAGTTGGACTGCCAGTACGACAGCTTCTTGTGTGAGCGTGCCAAGTGGTCCCGGGTGCGCATTCGGAGGTGGCCCCAAAATGCAGATGTTTTAGAAGCAGCACCAAATCAGAACGGGCAACAGTTCGACTATTCAAATGAAGAGGTTTGGATCACCCAACCGACCGCGACGCCAGTTATTTCGCGTCCGACTCCTTCATAGACTGCCTCATGTTCCAACCAACTGGAACTAACACCATTCCTGTGACGCTCGGTCTTCTACGATGGTCTTGGCAAGGCGAGGGCACCTATAATGCGAACAATCAGTCATGGTCACTTGGAAGTAGTCCAGCGCCCAACGCGTCTTTGGGGCCGAGCGTTACATTCTCCCCAAGCATTCCTCTAGATCTGCCGACCCCGGTCGGCATGTATGTCAATCAAAATTAGGAACACCGAAAGTGGTGAGGCTAGATCAATGAACTTGAAGCTAGGTGAAACGCATCAACGGATTGGTGTCAATAAAATAGCGTCAATTGGGGCGACAGTAGCTCTTTGCCTGGCATTTGTGGGCACACTCACCGCAAGTTCAGTTAGCGGTACGATAATTAGTCAAGCGGCGGCGGGACCTCTCGTTTGGGGGCCAAGCTCACATTCCTTTCAACTCTCGGTATCAAGCAATGCGACAGCATTCCGATCTGACGACTCGATTAAGGTCGCCCTGAGCATTCGCAACAATGGACCAACGACGAGTATTATTAGAAGTGATTTCTGGCAAGAATATCCGTTCGTTGTCCGCAGATCAGATGGCACACTTGTTCAGCGAGACTCGGTTCCCGGGATCATTGACTCTAGCAGTGGCGGATTCGTCGATGTGCTAAAGAGAGGCGAAGTCTACCAAACACACCTCGACCTTCGACGTCTTTTCAATCTAGATCCCGGCGACTACACTGTCCAAGCATCAACAAATATTCGGTCGTACGATCAGAGAGCCCAGAACGCCAAACCTGGCATGATCACGTTAACATCGAATACGATTCACATACACATTCAAATATAAGAGCGGCGGGAGCCGGATTGACGTCCGTCACCAGCCAGTGAGCAGAAAACCGGACGTTTGAGCCGCTTTGTGTAGTAGCCCAACGATTTTGCTGATGAGGGCATGAGGCACTGAAAAGTAGGCCGACTAGCGTCGGCCCCTTCAGGAAGTTCCCTCAGGAATCGTTTCCGCGTGAGTTTAGGCGGCGCCGCTCAGGCAACGATCGACGCGATCGAGAAACGGCCGTAGCCGCTCGCGCGGGAACATGACGCCAGGGAGCGGATGCGTTTCGGGAGCATGGAAATCCGTGCCGCCGGTCGTGAGCAGTCCTCGCGAATCCGCGAACGCGTAGAGCATCTTCTGGTATTCTTCATCCGCGGACGGATGCACCACTTCGACGCCGTCCACGCCTAGATCCGCGATCTCGGCGAGGTGATGCTCTTCGCGCAATCGCTTCGGATGCGCGATGACGACGATGCCGCCGGACTGGCGTACCAGCGCGATGATATCCGCCGACGTGAGACGCTTCAGTTTGACAAAGCCCTTTTCGCCGTCGGCGAGATACTTGTCGAACGCTTCTTGCGTGTTGGACACGATGCCCTTGGCCACGAGCGCCCGCGCCAGATGCGGACGCCCGACTGAACCAGCGCCCACCACTTGCGCGCGCACGTCATCGTACGAGACGTCAACACCAAGCCCGCGCATCCGCTCGATGATCGCCTTCATGCGGGCGACGCGCTCCTCGCGCTGCTTGTTCAGCGAGAGCAAGAGCGGGCACGACGGATCGGTGATGCCGTAGGCAAGCAGATGCACGGTGTGTCCGTCGTGCTCGGTGTCCACCTCGAGCCCGGGAACGCACGACGCGGCGAGATCCGCAGGCACGGGATAGGCGCCGATCGTATCGTGATCGGTCACCGAAAAACGCTCGAGCTTTTTGGCGCGGACCTCAGCGAAAAGCCGCTCCGGCGGCCAGATGCCGTCGGAGCAGTTCGTGTGCAGTTGGAGATCGATGAAGGCGTCGCTCATCGAGCGGCAGCAACCACCGCGACGGGCGCGACGTAGCCATGCTCGACGAGATAGCGCATCACGCGATCGGCGCTTTCTTCGGGCGTCTCTTGGTGAGTGTGGAGGTGCAGCTCGGGCTTCTCCGGAGCTTCGTAGGGATCGGAGACGCCGGTGAACTCTTTGATCTCACCGCGCATGGCCTTGGCGTACATCTCGACTTTGCCGTCGCGCGTGGCGCAGATCTCGAGCGGGCAGTCGGCATAGACCTCGATGAAGTCCGCGCCGACCATCTCGCGCAATTCGTCGCGCGTCGCGCGATACGGTGAGATGGCAGAGCACACGACGCCGACGCCGTTGCGCTGCAGAAGATGGCCGACGTAGCCGATGCGGCGGATATTGGTGTCGCGATCTTCCTTCGAGAAGCCGAGGCCCTTGGAAAGGTGCGTGCGCACGACGTCGCCGTCGAGCGACTCGAGGTGCCGGCCGGCCGCCTGGACGCGTTTTTCGAGGATGCGCGCGATGGTGGTCTTACCCGAGCCCGAGAGCCCGGTGAACCAGATGATGAAACCCTTATTGGTGGACAAGATGTGCGATGCTCCTTGAAGGCGTGCGGATGCTGAGGAACTCTATGACTATTGTTCGGATGCTCCGGCTCGCGGCCTCTGCGCCACAAAGCGCAATTGCTTGGGTGAGAGGTCCCAAAAAGCGGTGGGACCTGCGGCGCTCTTAGGCGCTCGTCCCGGCCATTGCGGCGATCAGCACATCCGCCACCTCGGGTCGCGAAAACTCCTGCGGCGGCCGTTGACCGGAACGCAGCATGTCGCGCACTTTCGTGCCCGAGAGCGCCACGCGGTCTTCAGGCTTGTGCGGGCACGTTTTCGTGGTCGCCATGCCTTCGCAGACGTTGCACCAGAATGAGTGCTCGAAGCGCATGATCGTGATACCGAGCTCACCTTCGATGTCGTCGAAGATCCGCTGTGCGTCGAACGTGCCGTAGTAAGTCCCGACACCCGCGTGATCGCGGCCGACGATGAAGTGGCTCACGCCGTAGTTCTTGCGCGCGATCGCGTGCAGAACTGCTTCGCGCGGACCGGCGTACCGCATGGCAGCCGGAAATACGCCGAGCACCGTGCGCCCGAGCGGATAATATTTTTCGAGCAGCACCTTGTAGCACTGCATGCGGACGTCGGCGGGAACATCGTCGCCCTTGGTCTTGCCGACGAGCGGATGAAGTAGAAGGCCGTCGACGCTTTCGAGCGCGACTTTCTGCAAGTATTCGTGCGCGCGATGCACGGGGTTGCGCGTCTGGAACCCCACAACCGTGCGCCAGCCGAGTTCGGCGAATTTGGCGCGCGTCTGCGCCGGTGTGAGGGAGTGTTCGGGATAGTCGGGCTTGGGCATTGAGATCAGCGTGATCTTGCCCGCGCAGTAGTGCGGCGGCGCGTCAAGCACCGCTGCGACACCCGGATGCTCGTGATCGGATGTGCCGTAAACTTTACTGGTCTCGCGCGCGTGGTCGGCGTGGTAAATCTCGGAGATCTCGATCGCGGCGACCATGTTGAACGAGGCGTCGACGAGTGCAGCGATGTCGCCCGCTTTGAGGCGTTTGGCAAGCGACTCTTCGATCGGAAGCACGATAGGGATCGGCCAGACCAGGCCGTTCGATAGCCGCATGGTGTCGACGACGGACGCGTAGTCGGCCGAACCCATGAAGCCTTCGAGCGGCGAGTATGCGCCCGTCGCGATGCATATGACGTCGCACAGCGACCTCTCGGAAAGCGCGATCTTCGGCGCTGTCGCCGCGTCCGCGGCTAGTTTGAGCGCCGCACCGGGCTTAGCCACCCGGTCGACAAGCGTTCCACCATAAGGCTCTACGAGCGTTGCCTTTGAATTGGACAAGGATGCCTCCAAACGTGCACGGGCCGTACTGACCCAACTGCTTTTTCCACGAATTGCCGTGGCTTCCCTAGGCCTGCATGCCGTATCAGTGGCACGCGCGCGTCAATCGAGCACGGATTACGTGTGCGCGAAAGGTTTTCGACGCCGTTTTAAGCCAAGCAATCTATATGAGGTCCGTCAGGCACGTCTGTGACGCCTGGTTTCTTTCGTGAGCCGGCCGATCATCGACCTCGATTCCGATCCATCCACTGCTGTGCTCGTTGCGGGCACGGGTCGCAGCGGCACGGCCTGGGTGTCGAACATCATCAATTACGCGAACGAATATCGCTATCTCTTCGAACCGTTCCAACCATACAGAACACAAGAGATCAGCAACTTCCGCTATCGCCAGTACATGCGGCCCGACGACACCGATCCTTCGTTCGTGCTGCCTGCTCGCTTGGTACTCAGCGGCGCGATCCATAATCCATGGGTCGACCGTTACAATCGCCGCTTGATCAGCCGACGGCGCGTGATCCCCGAGATCCGCGCAAACCTCATGCTCAAATGGCTGCGCAATCAGTTCCCGAAGACACGGATCATCTGGCTCCTGCGCCATCCGATAGCTGACGCGAACTCGCGCATGCGGTTGGGTTGGAAGGACCACCTCGATGAACTCTTGAGCCAAGAAGCGCTGCTCGACGATCACATCGGGCCGCTGCGCGGCGAGATCATGAGAGCGCGAACCGAATTCGAGCGGCAACTTTTCTTGTGGTGCATCGAGAACTATGTGCCGCTGCGCCAGCTCGCGCCGGGCGATGTTCACATCGCCTTCTACGAGAACTTCTGCGAGCGGCCGAAATTTGAGATCGACCGGCTCTTCCACTATCTCGAGCGGCCGTACACGCGCGCGATCTTCAATCAATTGCGCCGGCCGGCGCTGCTCAGCCGCGACGAGACCCAAGCGATTCGCCGTCACGATCTCGTGGAGAACTGGCGGGCGCAGATACTGCCCCATCAAATCGAACGCGCAATCGAGATACTCGCGCTGTTCGGACTCGATGTTTTCTACGGCGAGGATGCGATGCCGAAGCGGCTCGATCCGTGGGCTCCCAAGCCGAGCGCGCACGAGGCCACGCACGCATGACCCACGTACTGTTGCAGACCGCACATCATCTGCTGCGCGAGGCGCGCACGGGCGCGCGCCTGCTCGGCGTGCAATTCGCATCCGCGAGCCACCGCTTTTTTATAGACGCCGGCGGCGATCATCGATCGACCGTGCTGCTCGCGGGGAGCGGACGCAGCGGCACCACGTGGGTGTCGGAGATCATCAACTTCGACCACCGGTACCGCTACATGTTCGAGCCGTTCCACTCCGATAAAGTGCGGCGCTGCAAAGCGTTCGGATCCCTGACGTACTTGCGGCCGGACGCGCGCGATGAGGAGCGTTTGTCGGTCGCGCGCAGCGTGCTTGGCGGAAAAATCCGAGCCGGCTGGGTCGATCGCTACAACAAGACGTGGCTTTCCAAGGACAGACTGGTCAAAGATATCCGCGCCAACCTCTTCCTGAAGTGGCTGAGCGTAAACTTTCCGGGGATGCCGGTCGTGCTGCTGCTGCGGCATCCGCTAGCGACCGTCGCCTCGCGCTTGAGCCTTCACTGGCAGCCGCTCACGGACGCTTACCTCTCCAACCATGACCTGGTCGAAGATCATTTGGGCGGCGTGGCACAGGAGATGGCGGGTACCATCGATCCCTTCGAGCAGCAGATGTTTCGCTGGTGCGTCGAGACGATCGTGCCGCTGCGGCAGTTCGCAGCGGGTGAGATCCACTTAGCCTTTTACGAGGGTTTTGTCGATGACCCGGATCGCGAGATCGCGATGCTCTTCAACCACATCGGACGCGATTACGATCCGCGCGCGCTCGGCGAGCTCTCGATCCCGTCCAGCCAAGTGCGCCGGCGCAAGAGCGCGATATCGATGCATCGTGACCCTTTGACGCAATGGCGCGACGAGATCACACCGGCGCAGGTCCGTCGCGCGCTCCGCATCCTCGGGCTTTTCGGATTGGATCGGATCTACAACGACGATCCGATGCCCGATACGGACGCCGCGCGCGCGATCCTCGCGAAATAGGATATCGCGCTTCTGCGATTTTCCTGAAGGGCCGGCTTCCTGAAGGGGCCGACCATCTGAAGAGGCCGACCATCTGAAGGGGCCGACTTTATGTCGGCCCACTCCCGATCGCCAACCCAACGGCATCATCCGGCGATGTCTGCGCCGGGGACGCGGCGGAAAATCGGGATAGTTTAACTCCGCCGCTCGACTTCGGCGGCTCTCGCCGCCCCAGACGCCCCGGCTTTCGACATCGCCGTTGCGGCCGGTTGAGGTTGAAAAAAATGTGGGCCGACATAAAGTCGGCCCCTTCGGCATTGTAAAGGTCCGGCGGAGATTTTTCCGATACCATCCCTAGTGAATAACAATACACCTCTGAGGCGGCGGCCGTCCACATTCGGAGAGAGATTCCGGCGGCGGCTTTCCGTCATCGGCCACGGGTTCTATCTCGACTTGAATCGCGATCCAAGCCGCACCGTGCTGCTGACGGGTTCGGGTCGCAGCGGCACGACGTGGGTCGTCGGCGTCGCGAACTTCGATCAACACTACCGGGTCATGATCGAGCCATTCCATCGCGGCAACGTGCCCGCGGTGCAAGCGTTTGCGCGCCGACAGTATCTGCGCCCAGACTCAGACGACAAGACCTTCTTGGGCCCGGCGACCGAGATCTTCACCGGCGCGATCCGCGATGCGTGGGTGGACGGACTCAACAAGCCCGGCATCTATAACAATCGTATCGCCAAAGACGTGCGAACCATGCTCATGCTCGGTTGGGTGCGAGCGCACTTCCCCGGCATGCCGATCGTCTTGCTGCTGCGGCATCCGTGCGCGGTCGCAAGCTCGCGCACGCAGCTCGGCTGGGAAGACATCAGGGAAGACTATCTGACGCAGCCAGATCTGATCGCCGACCATCTCGCTCCGTTCGCCGAAGCGATCCGCGCCGCGCGCAGCGATTTCGAACGGCACGTCTTCGATTGGTGCGTCGAGAACTACGTGCCCTTCCGAACTTTCGCGCGCGGCGACATCCATCTCGCGTTCTACGAGAACTTCTGCGTCGATCCCAACAAAGAACTGGAGCGGCTGTTCACGTTCTTGGGCAGGCCGTTCGACGACCGCGTGCTCGCCAGCCTGAAGACGCCGTCAGTCCAAGCACACGCAGCGGGTCGCCCGCGCCCGAGCGCGATCTTCAGCGGCGAAAGCCTCACCGAATCGTGGCGCAAACACGTGGCGCCGGAGGACGTGGAGCGCGCCTACTCAATCATCGAATCGTTCGGCTTGGAGAAGCTGTACGGACGATCGTCCATGCCGGACATAGCGGGCGCCGAAGCGACGTTCTCCGGGCGCGCGGCTGGAGCGGTCGGAGCGGTCAGAGCGCCGGTTTGAATGCCGCCGGCCGCACGATGAGGCCGCGCAGGAAGTTGAACGCGTACGCGATGTGCACGACCGGAAACACGACACACGCGCACAGATTCACCAAGAACGGCGCGTGACCGCGGCCGAACACGAGCACGCCGAGCGCATACAAGAGATACGCAGGGAGCAAGAACAAGCGCCACGGCGAGATCAACCCGGCCACGAGCACGATCAAACCCGCGATGACGATGGCGTGTCGCCAGCGCCATTCCCGCGGATACCGGCGGATCGTCTGGGCTCGCCAAAATCCGTAGCCCGCCCACTGGCGCACCGTGCTTCGCGCACCGCGCGTCACGCGATAGCGGTTTGCGACCGGTATGAGCAGCATGCGCCAGCCGGCCGCGCGCAACCGCGACTCGAGTTCAGAATCTTCGTTCGCGATCCAATTCTCGTCGAAACCGCCGAGGCGCTGCAACAGGCCCGGCCGCCACGCGCCGAGATACATCGTGTCGGTGTACTGCGGTTTCGTCAACGACTTGACGCCGAGACGGGCCACGCCGAACGGATGCGTGAGCAATGCGCCCGATAGCTGCGTCGAAAACGAACTGCCGTCGTCCGGCAGTTGCAGGCCGCCGACGCAACCCAGATCCGGCGGCCCGTCCGCAAAAGCGGAGACGACGTCTTCGATGTACGTCGGCCCGTATGTGGTGTGCGCGTCGAGGCGCACGATCAAATCGGCGGCGGTCAACGCGCATATGCCGGCGTTGAGCGAGATCGGAATGCGCCGGCGCGGATTGCTCACGACGCAACCCGCGATGTCGCCGCGCGAAAGCCAGTGTTCGATCATGTCCCGGCCGTCATCCGACGAATCGCCATCCACGCCGACGAAATACAAACGCCGATGATCGATGGTCTGCGCCGCGATGCTCGTCAGCGTTTGGGCAAGGTTTGGCGCCTCATTGTAGAAGGGCATGACGAGACCGATGCGCGTGACACGCGCATCGAATGGAAGAGCGACGTCGGGTCCGGCCGGCGATCCTAAGGCGGAGGCCATGTGCGGGCGAACAATGCTTCCTTTCGCTCGCGATTTCCTCGTGAGGCCGTGCACGGTGCCGTGCGCGCGATGCGGGGTCTGGCGGCGCAGGCGCATCTCGATCTCGGCGGCGATCAACGCGACACCGTTTTCTTAGCCGGCAGCGGGCGCGGCGGTACCACGTGGATCGCCGAGATCATCAATCACGATAACGCCTATCGTTTCATCTTCGAGCCGTTCAACGCGCTCCACGTTCCGATGTGCCGCGCGTTCTCCAATCGCCAATATATTCGCCCGGGCGATGCACGTGCGCAGTTCGTCGGGCCCGCGCAAGCGATCGTCTCGGGAAAAGTGCGCAGCGGCTGGACGGATTTCTACAACCGCCGGCTGATCAGTAAGCAGCGCCTGATCAAAGATATCCGGGCGGGTCTATTCCTTCGCTGGCTGTTCGAGTTGTCGCCGGGGATGCCGATAGTCTTGATGCTTCGCCATCCGTGCGCGGTGGCGGCTTCGCGCGTGCGCTACCGTTGGGGATACGACATGCGAGAATTCCTCGGCCAAGACGAACTCGTCGCCGACTATCTTTCTCCGCTGCGAGATCGATTGGCGGCCATCTCAGATCCGTTCGAAGCGCACGTCGCGCGCTGGTGCATCGAGAACGCCGTTCCGCTGCGCCAGTTCTGCGCAGGCGAGATCCACATAGCGTTCTACGAGGCCTTCAGAAGCGACCCGCGCAGCGAAGTGTCGCGGCTCTTCGAGTTCTTGCATCGGCCGCTCAGCGACGCGGTCTTCGCGCACGTCGCACGCCCGTCGTCAATGGCGTGGGAATCCGCCGCGGGGATCAAACAAGGCGGTTCCCGGACAGACGGCTGGAAGTCGATCGTCTCAGACGCGCAGGCGAACCGAGCGCTCGAAATCCTCAAGTGGTTCGACTTGGACCGTATCTACGGCTTGGATCCGGTACCGCTGGTCTCGGCTGAATTTGTGCTGCCGAAGCGCGCCATTAGGCCGAAAGACTCACCCGCTACGCCACATTAGGCCCGATGGGTGGCTCATCGCAGGCTAACTCGTTCTTCTTGACTGGTGCCGCCGGACGCTAGTATGAGGGGGTCACATCCACGCTTGAGCGTGGGACGACCGCGATTCCCGAGGTTTGCATGACCGTCACCATCCTTGGACTTGGTTATATCGGATTGCCCACGGGCTCGATGCTCGCGCTAGCCGGTCACGAGGTGAACGGCTACGACGTGAGCGCAGACGTGCGTGCGAGGTTGCGCGCCGGCGCGGGCCACATCGCCGAACTTGAAGTGCGAACGCTCGTTGCGCAAGCGCTGGCGACGGGCAAACTCCGCATCGTCGATGACGTCACGCCGGCCGATGCGTATCTCGTCTGTGTGCCCACGCCGAACGCCAGCGACGGCCGCCCCGATCTGAGTTACGTGCAAGCGGCCGCCAAAGCGATCGCGGCGCGTCTGCGCGGCGGCGAATTGATCGTGCTCGAATCGACCGTGCCGCCGGGAACGCTCGAGCGAATATTCGTGCCGGCGTTGCGCGCGGCCGGCATCGATCCCGACAGCGTCGCCTTAGCGCATTGTCCGGAGCGCGTGATTCCCGGCGCAATCGTGCGCGAACTCCGGGAGAATTCGCGGATCATCGGCGGACGAAGACCGCAAGACGCGAAGCGCGCGCGCGCGCTGTACGCATCGTTCGTCACCGGCGGACTCTTCGAGACCGACGCCACGACGGCCGAGCTCGTCAAAGTCGTCGAGAACACTTTTCGCGATGTCAACATCGCGCTCGCGAACGAACTTGCCGTGCTTTGCGAAGAGCTCGGTGTGGACGCGTGGGAAGTCATCCGGCTTGCCAACGAACACCCGCGCGTCAACATCCTCAGCCCCGGTCCCGGCGTCGGCGGTCACTGCATCCCCATCGATCCCCAGTTTCTTGCGGACGCACATCCGTTCACGACAGAACTGATCCAGACGGCTCGACGGGTCAACGCGCGCATGCCGAATCACATCGTGCGTCTCGTGCGCGACCATGTGCCGAGCGGCGAACGGCGCAAGATCGCGTTGCTCGGCGCTTCCTACAAAGCCGACGTCGACGATTCGCGCGAAAGTCCAACCGAACGGCTCGTGGCCCTATTCGAAGAACACGGCTACGAAGTCGCCGTCTACGATCCGATCGCGCGCGGATTCAAGCACGGACTCTGTCCGGATCTCGAATCGGCCGCGCAGGACGCCGAGGCAATCGTGCTCGTCGTCAACCACGCGATATTCGCCACGATCGAACCGGAGCGCGTCGGCGCGCTGATGCGGGGCCGCGTGCTCGTCGATGCGCGCAACTTCTTCGATGCCGAAAAGTGGCGGCGCGCCGGATTTCTCGTGGCGGCACTCGGCAAGCGCGCCGCTCGCGCGTTAGGACCTACGTACCAACATGCGGCCTTATGAGGTCGCTAGGCCCAGTCCGGAAGGGGCAAAGACCGCATGGCGCGGCGATGCGCATCACACTAGGATGAGACGGTAATGGCACTTTCAAGCGTTAAGCCGATGAAAATCGCTCTGGTCGATGACCAGAATATAGTCCGCGAAGCTTTCGCCGGGCTGCTGGAGGAATCCGGAATCGCCGAGGTCGTGGGCTCGTATCAGCAGACCGATCTCGCGCCGGACGAGCTTCGGCGCAAAGAGGTCGGCGCGATCATCGTCGGCTTCGAAGCGCAGATCAACGACCCGCTCCACACCGTTTCGTGGCTCGCAAAGTCGCTGCCGGGTGTCCCGATATGCGCACTCGTCGGGGGCGGACAGCCCGGTCTCGTGCAAAATGCGCTCAACGCAGGCTGCTCGTGTGCGGTAAGCACAGCCTCATCCGTTGAAGTGCTGGGGGCGGCGCTTCGCTCGCTTGCGCTCGGCCAGGCATGGGTAGACCCAAACCTTGGGGGGCGGCTTTTGGCCGCCGAGTACGGAGCGCGCGACCACAATGGGCACAAGCACAAGTAACGCCAGGGTCGCTTTTGCGCACTAACAAGTGATATGAGGAATCTCGTGAGTATGTTCGTCTGGAAATCTGCAGGTATCTCGACCGCGCTCGGGCTCGCCGCCGCAATGATCTGCGGGACGACCGCGATCGCCCAGGCTTCGCCCATCGGCGAGGTCACGCCGGCCCCAGCGCCGGCGCCCGTCGCGGCGACGTCCGAATACATCATCCACGCCAACGATCAGCTGAACGTGCAAGTCTTCGGCGACTCCACACTTTCGCAGTCGGTCACGGTACTGCCATCGGGCGACATCTCATATCCGCTGATCGGCCGCGTGCACGTCGCCGGTGAATCGCCGGAAGCGGCGAGCAAAACGATCGCCGCGGCGCTGAAGAAGTATGTGCGCAATCCGGTGGTCACCGTGATCCTCGCGCAGCAGGGTGAGATCAACGTGCTCGTCCTTGGCGGCGTGAAGAACACGGGCAAGTATCAACTGACATCTTCGGCGCGTCTCACAGACGCAGTTGCAGCGGCCGGCGGGCTCGTCGGCACGGCGCAAGCGTATCCCACGGCGAAGGTCACAGACTACGCCGGCCATCTCGAAGAAGTTTCGCTGCAGAAGCTGTATGGTCTGGGCGACACGTCGCAAGACGTCCCTGTGACCGACGGTTCTATCGTCTACATCCCGTCGCCGGCGACGATCGACGTCGAAGTCTCGGGCGCGGTGGATCATCCGGGTGAGGTCGAGATCTCGCAAGGCGACCGCCTCTCCATGGCTATCGCCAAGGCCGGCAACAGCGATGCTGCGGATTCTGATCTGAACAACATCGTCGTCACACGCACGACTGCCACCGGCCAAGTGCAGAAGTACAATGTCAACTTGTACAACGCGCTCCAAAACGGCGAGACGTCGGCGGACATGACGATGCAAAAAGGCGACGTGGTCTACGTTCCCAAGTCGAAGCACGGCCTCAACGGTAACGGATCCTCGAATCCTTTATACCTGCTCCTGTTAGGGCTACGAAATCTTTTCCCGCACATTTGACCGCACAAGTAAGGAGACGAATTAGTTCATGAAGAGCATGCAATACGTCGGCGCCGTCAGCGCCGCAGCGCTGCTGACCGCAACGCTGATCGCCGGCTGCGGCGGAGGCGGAGGCTCAACCCTGCCGGGTCCGGGTCCGCAACCATCGCCGAGCGTGGCACCAGTGCCGTCGCCGGTTCTACAAGCGACGGAGATGCAGGTGGCCACCGGCGGTACGTTCGGCACCGGGTTCACATACCTCCCCGCTAATGCCGAGAATATCGTCTTCACGTGCGGCTGCTTTCCGGAAGCGGGAACAAGCGTGACCAACGCGAGCGGCGCTTTCAGCGTCACCTCGCCGGCCATTCCCACACCGGCCGGCTCGCCGTACGTCATGGTAGCCGGGCGCAACTACGTCGTCGTGGCCGAACCGCCGAGCGGCGCCGGCCCCCAGACCTGGACGCTGATGTTCGAGGGCCACGGGGCTGCCACGACTCTCGCTCTCGGCGACAGCGGATCCGTACTCTCCTCGGCCGCCACCAGCGACGTTTTCACGACGGCTGCAGCGCTCTACGTCTACAAGCGGTCTTCACAGTGCCCGCCGTCCGGCTGCAACACCGCGTTCGACGACTGGAACTTCAACACCGTGCAGACGTGGGTGCAGCACCTCGACACAGCTCCGAACTTCGCGGAGACGACGTTGCTGAACGACATCGCATCGCAATCCGCAGGCAATACATCGCTCTTTCCGGCCGCGCCGCTCTGGAATCCGTCGCAGCCGCTGAATCCGACCATAAACGCGGATCTCAACGCCGTAACTGGGAGCGAGCCCGCGGTTCCAACGCCGTGCCCGGGCGGACCATCCGGATGCACCGGGGCGCCAACACCGTAACCAATCACGCGGACTGCGAGGCGGCCGAAGAAACGGACGCCTCGCAATCCGGTCACTGACGAACGAGAGGCCTGACCGATCATGTATCAATTGCCCAGCAACGGCCATATCTCGGCCTTGCCGGACCAGTCGCGAGAGAACGACTTCACCAAGATCTTCGCCACGCTCAAGCGGCGGAACAGAACTTTTTGGGCGATCTTCGGCGTGTTCTTCGCGATTTGCCTCGTGTACGCGTTCCTATTTCCGAAATCGTACGTCACGCAGATCGAGCTTCTCACCGGCAACTCGTCCACGAACTTCACGGGCGTCAACACCGACCTGCCCGTACTCAACGCGCTCGTCGCCGCCGGCGGCGTGCAGTCGGTCGAGACCTATGCCACGCTGCTGCAGGATAAGAGCGTGGCGGCGCAAGTCATCCAAAACCTTGGCCTCAAACACATCGATGCGTACGATCTGCTCAAGTACCACATCTACGTCGCGCCCGTCACGAACACGCAGATCGTGACGCTGCAGAGCACGTGGTCCACGCGTGACATGTCGGCGAACATCGCGAATGAATTCGCCAAAGTGCTGATCGACAAGCAGCGTGGACTCATCGCCAATCAGTCGGTCACGGAGATGCAGTACCTCTCGACGCAGATCCCGATCGCGCAAGCGACCATGACGAAGGCCGACTCAGCGCTCAACGCATTTCAGAACACGCACGCCATCGCCGACGTGACGGCGCAGACTCAGGCGACGGTCGGTCAGTACACCGACACCGCCACGCGCATCGCGCAAGTGGAAGTCGATCAGCAGCAGGCGCAAGCCGCTCTCGGCAACGTGATGGGCCAGCTCGATGCAGGCGCGCGCACGATGGTCGGCGGCACGACCGTGCAGCAGAATCCGGTGGTCACGCAGCTGCAGCAGCAGCTCTCGCAGGTCCGCGTGCAGCTCGACTACGCGCGCAAACAGTATACAGAAGCTCACCCCACTGTGCAGGCGCTCGAACAGCAAGAATCCCAACTCCAAAAAGAGTTGTCTTCGCAGCCGCCCACGTACGTGGCATCGAACACGATCGTGCCGAATCCGGTCGCGCAGACGCTCGACCAGCAAGCCGCTAGCCTGCGCACGCAGATCGCGGGCGACGAACAGCAGCTCATCGCGCTGCGCAGCCAGCAGCAGCACAACGAAGCTCAGGTCCGGCAGCTGCCGTCCACCAGTCAGACGCTTGCGAATCTGCAGCGCGACGCGCAGCTCGCCGAAGGCGTCTACTCGTCGCTTCGTCAGCACTACAACGACGCGCTCGTCGCGAAGACCCTTGCGCTTTCCGACGTCGCGGTTTCCGAGCCCGCCAATCCGAAGTTCGCATCGGTGAAGCCGTCGTGGATCCTCGTGATGGGCATCGGACTCGTGCTGGGCTTGCTTCTCGGCGTCAGCGGCGTCTTCGTCATAGACTTCTTCGACAACACGCTCAAGGACGAAGCCGATGTCGCACGTGCCCTTCCCGCGCCGGTCTTGACGAGCATCCCGGATCTCGAAGCCGTCGATAAGAGGATGCAAGCGCGGCTCCCGCAGCTGCGCGCGATGACGATCGAAGCGTATCTCCAACTCGTGACGGCCATCCGCTTCTCGTCGGACAAGCCGCTGCGCACGCTCGCCATCACAAGTCCGACCGAAGGCGATGGTAAATCCACCGTCGCGCTCAGCACGGCGATCGCGATGGCTGAGATGCGGCCGCGAGTTCTGCTCGTCGACGCCGACATGCGGCGCGGCGTGCTGCACGACCGGCTGGGCGTCTCCAATCACAACGGTCTGTCGAACGTCGTCATCGGCGATGCCACGCCGCAAGACGTGATCGTGAAGACGCGCTACGCGAACCTCGATCTGATGCCGTCCGGCGCTCACGCGCCCAATCCGGTCAAGCTGATCCAGTCGGCGCGCTTCGATGAGATCGTGGCGGGCTTGCTCGAGACCTACCAGATGGTCATATTCGACACGCCGGCGCTCTTGCCGGTGATCGACGCTGCCGCGCTCTCGGCAAAGACCGACGGCGTCGTACTTGTCGTAGCCGCCGGCCGGACCGACACCGATTCGGCCAAACGCGCGATCCAACGCTTGCAGTTCGCGGCGACATCGAATATCTTGGGCGTCGTGATGAATCGCGCTCCGGCCACGACCGGCTACCCTGGCTACATGCTCGAAGCGGCGACGGCGGCAACCGTGCCGCTGACCGGCGATCTCGAAAACTGACCGGCGCGCGAGCAGCAAAGATGCATAACACGTGTCGGCGACCTTAGACGGCGGCGGGAGACCGGAATTCGACCGGTCACGCGCCCTCGTCAAGTTCGGGTTCGACGTGCTCGTCGCGGTCGGCGCATTCGCGGCGGCCGGCATTCTGACGGGGACGAAGATCGCGCCGACGGCAGCAGCGGTCGCTCTTTCGGTCATTTTTCCAGCGGTCGTCCTCGCGCTCATCACCTTAGGATTTGAACGCCTCCACGGGCTGACGTCGCGGCCTGCGATGCGCGCGCTCCTCACGCTCCTCGGCGTAGCGGCGGCGACCGGATTCCTGATCGCGCTCAGTCCGGCGATGAATTTCGCGTGGACTCCGCTCTCCGCCATACTCGCGGGCGCGCTTTTCGTCGCGATCCGCCCGGCGGTTCGTGTCCGTCGCGGTGCTGAGACCGCTCCAGTCGTCCGCAATAGAAAACCCCATGCCAAGCGCACGCTCGTCGTGGGATCGAAGGACGCTGCGTCGGCCCTCATCCGGCTTACCGCCGCGCGCGAAGATCTTCCATTCGATATCGTGGGCTGCGTCGATGATTCACCGGTCCGCAAGAGCGTCGAAGGCGTCGCGGTGGTCGGCGCGGTGGACCGGCTCGCGGAGATCATCAACCGGTTTGAAGCGGAATGCGTCATCATAGCGGCGACCAATGTCTCGCGCGAGCGCGTTCGCGACATCAACGACATGTGCGCGACAGTCGCGGCGCCCGACGGCGGGCGGATCGTGGTCAAGGTCCTGCCCGAGGTCGCGGAGATGCTCATGGGCACGATCCAAGTCGGACGCCTGCGCGACGTGAGCCTCGAGGATCTGCTGCGGCGCAAGCGCGTGACGATCGATGCGAAGCTCGCGGCGCCGCATCTGCGCAACCAGATCGTGCTCGTCACCGGCGCCGGCGGCTCGATCGGCAGCGAGCTCTGCCGCCAGATCGCGGCGTTCGAACCGAAACTGCTGCTGCTCCTCGGCCACGGCGAGAACAGTCTTTTCGCTATCGACCAAGAATTGCGCTCGAGCCTCGGCTTCACGCGCACGCGCATCATCGTCGCCGACGTCGCCGATGCGGCTCGAGTGCGGCGCACGTTCGCGCGGTTCCGCCCGCACATCGTCTTCCATGCCGCCGCTCACAAACACGTGCCGATCGTCGAGGACAACGTCTGCGAGGCTGTGCGCAACAACGTGCTCGGCACGCAAGTGCTCGCGCTTGCGGCCGCCGCAAGCGGCGTCGCGAAATTTGTGATGATCTCCACCGATAAGGCCGTGAACCCGAGCAGCATGATGGGCGCGACGAAGCGCGCTGCCGAGCTCATCTGCCAAGCTTTTGAAGGCCGCACTGGAACGGAGTTCGTCTCGGTCCGGTTCGGCAACGTGCTCGGCAGCCGGGGCAGTGTCGTCCACACGTTCAAGCGCCAGCTCGAGAGCGGATCGCCGCTCACCGTCACGCATCCGGACATGGTTCGCTACTTCATGACGATCCCCGAAGCCGTCACGCTCGTGTTGGAAGCGATGGCGATCGGCCGCGACGGCCAGGTGTTCGTCATGGACATGGGCGAGCCGGTGCGGGTCGTGGAGCTCGCGGAAAACTTGATCCGCCTTTCCGGCCTGCGCCCGTACGAAGACGTGGACATCGTCTTCACCGGCATCCGGCCCGGGGAAAAACTTTTCGAAGAGATGCTCACCGCGCGCGAGCGCGAGAATCCCACGATCAACGAACGCCTCTTCATGGCGCAGCAGGAACGGATCGAATACGATCGGCTTTCGGACACGATTGGCAGGCTCGATCTTGCCGTCCGCACTCCCGATCCGGAGACGGTCGTCAAATTGATGGGCGTGCTCGTGCCGTCCTATACGCCGAGCCCGCACTTGATCGGCGACCGCAACGGAAGCATGGCGCAGATGGCCCCTGTGGAGACCGCGCGCAACGGCGCGGCCCATGTCACTCTTTCGAGCGGCGACGGCGAAGCGTCCGAAGCGGCCGACCTCGCGGGAGCGGCAGATGCAGGCGCTTGAGACGATAGGTCGCCCCGATCATCGCGAGCTGCTGAAGCAGCGGATCATCGCGCGCACGGCGCGCGTGGGCGTCATTGGCATCGGTTTCATCGGCCTACCGCTTGCCGTCGCCCACGCGAAAGCGGGCTTCGATGTCGTCGGCGTTGACCACGATCATATCCGCGTCGCGCAACTCACCAAAGGTCTGAACTATCTCCGCGACGTCCGCGACGATGATCTCGCGTCCGCCGTCGCGAGCGGGAAGCTGACCGCCACCACCGACTTCGATTCGATCCGCGACTTCGACGTGATCGTCATCTGCGTGCCGACGCCCGTCACCGCGAGCAAAGACCCGGACACATCGTTCGTCCGGCGCACCGGAGAACTGATCGCCGCGCAATTGCTGCCCGGCCGACTCATAACGCTCGAAAGCACGACGTATCCCGGTCTCACGGAAGACGTGCTGCGACCGATCTTCGACACGTCTGGCCTGAAAGCTGGCGAGGATTACTTTCTCGCGTTCTCGCCGGTGCGCTCGGACCCCGGCAACGTCGAGTTGAGCGCACTGAACGTGAACAAGATCGTCGGTGCGTTGACGCCCGCCTGTCTGGACGTCGCAACGACGTTCTACAAGCAGACGATTCCGGAAGTCATCGCGGTCTCAAGTCCGAAAGTCGCCGAGATCACGAAGGTGTTCGAGAACACGTTTCGCGCGGTCAACATCGCGCTCGTGAACGAGCTCGCACTTCTGTGCGACAAACTCGGCATCAACGTCTGGGAAGTCATCGACGCGTCGGCCACCAAACCGTACGGCATCATGCGCTTCGATCCCGGACCCGGCGTGGGCGGACACTGGATCCCGCTGGACCCGTTCTATCTCGCGTGGGCGGCGCGCCAGCACGATTTCCATCTGCGTTTTTCGGAGCTTGCGGCCGAGATCAACATTCTCATGCCGCAGTTCGTCCGCGAGAAGGTCATCCGCCAGCTCAACTCGAGCGGTAAGCCGATGCGCGATGCGAACATCCTGCTCATCGGTATGGCGTACAAGAAGAACGTTGACGATTGGCAGGAATCACCTGCTCTGAAATGCATGTATTTGTTCGAGGCGGATCGAGCCATCGTGACGTATCACGACCCGCATGTGCCGAGTTTTCGCGATCGGAACGGCCGCTTGAGGCATTCGGTTCCGCTGACGCCGGAGCGCTTAGGCGCCGCCGATTGCGTGTGCATCATGACCGACCACGACGAGACCGATTGGGATTCGATCGCGACCCACGCGACCTCCATCTTGGATTCGCGCAACGCCACTCGCCACGTCGAGCACGATCGGGAGAAGATCGTCCTATTATGATGGCGTCCTCGGACATCTCGGATAGCAGCAGGTCCGCGTTGGCGGCAACCGGCTCGCGACAGTCGACGGTCTTGCTGTTGGGCTTTCCGCGATTAGCGAAACCGCTGGTTCAGACGTTGGGTGACGAGAATCTGCGTTGCGTCTACGGGCGATTCTCGGCTTTGCGCGTGCCGTTTTGCGACGTCGTGTACCAAGTCGGGGGCGGGCCTTTCGTCCGTCCGCACATATTCGACGTCTGTAAAGCCGTGCGCCGCCGGGTCATCAAGCATTGGGTCGGAAGCGACGTCCTGCGCGCGCGCGAATCTCGCGTGATCGAGCAGCATGCGACCGGACTCGTCGAAGACTGGGCGGTATCTGCAAAGCTCGTCGAAGAACTTCGTCACGCCGGCATAGCCGCCAAACAATTTCCGCTCAGCGCGCTGAACCCCGTCGAATTGCGACCGATGCCTTCCGAACCGTTAACAGTGCTCGCATATCTTCCGAGCGTCAAATTCGAATTCTACGGGGGCGAGGTCGTCCTCTCGCTAGCCGAGCGCTTCGCCGACACGAAGTTCCTCATCGTCGGCAGCGAAGGCGCCGGCCGCTCCGCACCCGGCAACGTCACTTTTCTCGGCCACCAGATCGACATGGACGCGGTCTACGCGCGCTCGCACGTTCTTTTGCGGATGCCTCAGCACGATGGCCTGTCGTTCATGGTTCTCGAAGCGCTCAACCACGGGCGAGAAGTCATCTGGAATCAACCGTTCGAAGCGTCGCGCCTCGCGCAGACGGAGAACGAGGCCGCCGCACATCTTCGTGAACTGCGCACGCGACTGCGGATGGGCGAACTAGCGCCGAATCTCACCGGCAGGGAGTTCGTGATTTCGCGGTTTTCGGGTGAAGGCGCGCGCGTGGCGATTCGGCGCGAATTGATGAAGTGCGCGCGAGCGGCGACGTCCAGAGGATCGGCGCGATGATCTATCTGCCGGTGCTCGGTCCCACGCCAATCCCGAAGTTGTCGGTCTGGGGCTGGGTCGCGCTTGGCGCAGCGGTCGGCGTGTTTGTCTATCTACTCGCGTGCGCGTTTCAACTGGCGCTCGGCGATCAAGGCTGCACCATCGCATTCGGCATGCTGGCCGGCTACTGCGGCACAAAGACCGGCATCGCCATGGCGATCTCGATCATCTTCATCCCGCCCGCGCTGATCTTCAGCATCAAGCGTCCGTGGTTATTCCCCGTCGCATTCTACGCGCTTCTCGTGCCGTCCGACTCGTACCTGAACCTCACGTCCGGCGGCAGCGTCACAAAGCTGGCCGGCGGCATGGCGCTCTTGGCCATCCTCTTCTGGATAGCGCGCAAGCGCCGCGTGGTGAATCCCGGCATCTCGGCCACGATGTGGATCGGCTATTTCATCTGGTCGACGGCGTCGCTGCTCTGGGCCGTGAGCGCGGACGTCAACGTCCTTTCGTATTACGCGACGCTCGTGATGCTCGTCGCGCTCTATCTCGCCTTCATCATCGTGCCGGTGGACGAAGACGAGTTCAAATTGATGCTGACGGCGTTCATCATCGGGTCGTGCATCGCCGCGATCTTCGGCGCGATCGTCTTTTCCAGCGGCCAATTCATGAACCAGGGTCGCCTCAAAGGGCACTTCGACACCGAGGGCAATCACCTGTCCTCCGACTACTTCGCGGCCTCGATGGTCTTTCCGATCGGCGCGGTCGTCATGGCCGCGCTGCGCGAGCGCTGGGGCTTTAAGAAGGTCATGTACCTCGGCGCCTTTGCGATCCTCATGGTGGGTCAGTACGTGGTGGGATCGCGCGGCGCGATCGTGGCAGATGCCGCGACGATCGGATATTTCTTCTGGAAGAACCGCTATCGCGCGCAGCTCACGTTCGTCACGGTCTGCGGCCTGCTGGTCAGCCTCGTGTATCCGAGCGTCTGGGCGCGCTTCATCTCGCCTGACCGGACCGGCGCAGACAACGGCGGTTCCGGGCGCATCCCGATCTGGAAAGTCGGCATCGTCGCCGCGAAGCACTACTGGCTGTTCGGCGCGGGCATCGACAATTTCGCCACGGTGTACAACAAGTATTTCCTCACCGTTTGGAACACGTTCTACACGAACTGGAACCGCGGGCCGCACAACATCTTGCTCGAAGTCGTGGTCGAGCTCGGCGTCGTTGGCACGATCTTTCTGTGCCTCGGGTGGTGGTATACGTTCAAAGCGGTGGACTTCATCCCGAAGGGTCACCGCCTGTACGACATGCGCATCATGATCGAAGGCGGCGTCCTCGGTACGTTCGTCAATGCGCTGTTCGTGCACATCATGCACCAGAAGTTCACGTGGTGGATGTTCGCGCTCGTGCTCGCTGCGCGCACCATGTCGAGCGGGGTGCTACGAGCCGAGCGTGCGTCGATCGTCGTCGACGAAAGGGCCGGCCCGCCAAAACTTTCAACTTTGCCGCCACCGCCAATACTCGAGAGGATCCCGTAGCATGCGCGCTGAGTTCTTGCCCTACTGCCGGCCGTATATCGAACAAGACGACATCGCAGCTGTCACCGACACGCTGTCGCGCGGCTGGCTCACGACCGGTCCAAAGGTCCGCGAGTTCGAGCAGCTGTTCGGCGCGGCCGCCGGCGTCAAGCATGCGGTGGCGCTCAACAGCTGCACCGCGGCCATTCATTTGGGGTTCTTGGCGCTCGGCGCGGGCGAAGGCGATGAGATCGTGATGCCGAGCCTGAGCTTTGTCGCGGGCGCCAACTGCGCGGTGCAGATCGGCGCCACGCCCGTGTTCTGCGACGTGGACCCGAAGACGCTCTGCCTGTCGGTCGAGACGATCGAGCGCGTGGTGACGCCGCGCACGAAGATCATCATGACCATGCACTACGCGGGAAGGCCGGCGAACGCCGCGCCTATCGTCGCGTGGGCGAAGCCGCGCGGAATCAAAGTCTTCGAGGACGCCGCGCTCGCTATCGGGATGCTCGACGACGGGCAGTGGTCGGGGACGCGTGCCGACGCGGCAGCTTACAGTTTTTACGCGACGAAGAATGTGACGTCCGCAGAGGGCGGCATGTTCTTGACCAACGACGACGAGCTGATGGAGCGCGTCCGCATACTCGCACTGCACGGGATGGACCGCGACGCGTGGAAACGCTACACGTCGGCGGGTTCGTGGCGCTACGACATCGTCGAGCATGGCTACAAGGACAACATGCCCGACCTGGCTGCTGCGCTCGGCATCTCTCAATTGAAGAAACTCGACAAGATGCAGCGACGGCGCGACGAGATCGCGCAAAAATTCATAGCCGGCGTGGAACAGATCCCCGGCATTTCAGTGGGCGGTCTCGGCGATCTCGGCCCGAAGGACCGTCATAGCTGGTGCATGTTCCCGATATTAGTGGACGAAGCCGAAGCCGGCATCGGGCGCGATCGCCTCATCGAAGAACTCAAGGCCAAGAACATCGGCACGAGCGTCCACTACATCCCGAGCCACCACTTCACGGCGCACAAACGGCTCAAAGCCGACGTGCCCGTCACAGAGGCTCTGTGGCAGCGGCTGATCTCGCTGCCGCTGTTCCCGGGCATGAACGATGCCGACGTCGCGGACGTCTTAGAGGCGTTACGCACGAGCGTTCCCGGCAAGGTCTCGCAAGCGGTTTAGCGACTAGTCTGGCGAGCTCGCCTAGCGAGCTCTGGCGCCCGTCACACATCGCCCGCCTCGCAACGAGACGGGCGCTTTCTTTTGTCTCCTGCGTGATATCAATCACTCGCGCGCGGCGCATGTGATTCGCGTCCCCATGTCGCGTGACTCCTCGCATAGTGAGCTCATATGGCCAACCGCTAAGATTGGCGTGAAGACTCTTATCGAGAGAGGCGTACGGTCGTATCTGCGACTGGGCGCCGTGAGCGCGAGGGGACGATGGGTCAAGGTTCATTGCGGATCGCCGCGATATTTGGCGCGGTGGCAGCGATGTGGTGCGCAGGCTGCGGCGGTGGCGGTGGAGGCGGAATCGTTCCGAATCCTTCAGGCCAATCGCACGGTGGCCATGGCGGCGCATCGCCGACACCGACCGCGTCTGTATCGCCGGGACCCTCACCGTCCCCCACGCCCCATGCATCACCCACGCCGTCGCACTCACCTTCTCCGTCTCCAACGCCGACGCCATCACCCACGCCACCGCCCATCTCGATGACCCACACGATGACCGAAATGGATTTCAGCATGCCGAACGCGCCGAACACGTACTCGTGGGCGCAGATGGCGCCGTATCTGACGTGGGCCATCGTACAGCCCGACGATTCCGTGAACGCACACGCGGCCGGTATCCACACGATGATGTACACCGATCCGTTCCGCGTCAACACGACCTCACCGGAATATTCAAATGACGAGTCGGAGTACGCGCACGATTGCAGCGGCAGCCGCATCACATTCACCGACAAGCCGCTCACCACGTGGTTGACGGATCCAAGTTCCACCACGCTGGCCCAGTTGTGGGCACAGCAGGTCCAGACAGAAGAACAATCCTGGGGCGGCGTCTTCGACATGATCCTCGAGGACAATTCCGACGTGGTCGACCACGTGTCCGCGATGCCGTGCAACTTCGACCAAGCCGCTTGGTCGGCTGCGACCAATGCCCTCAACACAGGTCTTGGCTCCCCGATCGTCTTCAACGGCCTGGGCAACCTCGTGGACGGACCAAATCAGATAAGCCCATCGATCGCGGTACTCGCATCCACCATGGGCGGCGAGATCGAGGGCTGCTACTCGAATGGCGACCCGCTGCACCCGATGCCGCACAACGGTGTCTGGCAGATATTTGAGAATACCGAGATCCAAGTCGTGGCATCGGGTAAACTGCTCGTCTGCCGTGGGTTGAGCACTTTGCCGGACACAACGGCGCAAGTGCCGCGCCTCTACATGTATGCATCCTATCTGCTGACGTACTCGCCGGACACCTCGATCTTCTCCGACAAATTCACGCCGGCGAACAACGGCTTCGGCGTGGAGCCGGAAAACCAACTCGTGGTCAAAGATCCTGTCACGTTTGCGCCCACGGACATCAGCCAGCTCAAGACCGCAAGCGGCACGTATGCGCGACAGTACAAGAACTGCTACTACGTGGGCAACTGGGTGGGCCCGTGCGCGGTCGTGGTCAATTCCGATAGCCCGACGCACCCGCACCTCTTCCCGTACGCCGGCCAGTATCACCACACGCTCGTGCTGAACGGCGGAGACATCCTCGACGGAGGCACGGCGTCCGCATCCGGCCCCGCGCCGCCCACTCTCATGGCGCCCGAGTCCGCAGTGATCGCTTTCCCCTGATGCGATGGGCAAGCGATGCTTGCCCTACTACGCAACGATGAAGGGGCCGACTTTATGTCGGCCCCCGTTTTGTTTGGCAAGAGATGTTTGCCATACTACAGACGAACGGATAGTCGGTCCACGATTCTTGTTTTTTCAAAACTCGATCATGTGCCATTCGGTATAGACGTTTTAGCGCACGCTAACTTTGCCGGTGCATGCGTTCGTGACTCGCGTTATTGTGCCCATAATAAAATGCGCACATAATGATGTAAGCCGCGCGGCTCTGCCGCGCGCATCAATGTGAGCAAAGTGAGCACCAATCTCTTTATGAAGCAAGAAGTCTTTTTGGCGTGCGCATTGGCCAGCGCTTCGCTGATTTCAATCGCGGGCTGCGCCGGATCGTCCGGCATCACACCGCATCCAGGCGCCGTCGATCGAACGCAGTCGATCACGCACAACACCGTCCCCCTGCACGTCATGACGATGGACTCATACCAATATTCAACCGGCAAGCTGCCGGACCTAGCTGTCGCAGCACGCTATCTGACGTGGGCGATACTGCAGCCGAAAGAGACGAATTCGTTCGCGCGGGTGGGAATCAAGACTATGCTCTACACGGATCCGAACCGGACCGCGGTCGGCGACCCGATGTATACGAGCGACGAGACGACATTTGCACATGATTGTTCGAACAACCGCATCACGATCCCGGGAAAGACGGCGACGACGTATCTCATGGATCCCACGTCCCCGGACCTCCAGGTGCTGTGGCACCAGTACGTGGCCAACGTCCTCACTTGGGGCGACCACTTCGACGCGATCCTCGAAGACAACGCCGATGTCGTGCACCCGGTATCCGCGCTCCCGTGCAATTTCGATCAGTCGGTGTGGACCGCGGCGACGAACACGATGAACCAAGCGCTCGGCTACAGCGTCATCTACAATGGACTCGGCAACCTGGCGAACGGCGATCAATATGTGAGTCCGGCGATCGGTCTGAACCCGACATCGATAACCGGCGAACTCGAAGGCTGCTACTCAAATGGCGACCCCCTGAATCCCGTGCCGCGCAAAACGGTCTGGGAGACTTACCAGACGACCGAGATAGCAATGGTCACAGCGAACACGCCGTTCCTCTGCCGCGGCTTGGGCACGCTTCCGGCGGCGACTTCGCAGTCGGAACGCATGTACATGTACGCATCGTTCCTTATGACCTACGATCCGAACACGAGCATCATCTCGGAGCAGTTCGCCACGCAGGGCGCAGCCCTCATGGTGGATCCCGAGAGCGGCTTCGTGGCTCTCGACCCGCTCGTGCCGGAGCCGTCTGCGATCACAGCGCTTGAATCGTCGAGTTGGACCTTTGGGCGCCAATACGCGGATTGCTACTTGTTTGGGAGGCCGGTCGGTCCGTGCGCAGCGGTGGTGAACGCCGACAGCTCCAAGTTCGCGCATCCGTTCCCGTGGCCGGGCGTGTACAAACACTCACTGGTCTTGCATGGCGGCGTCATTACGGACGGCGGCTGGGCGGGATATCAAGGACCAGCGCCGCCGGCGCAAGTTCCGGGTGCGTCAGCCGTGATCGCGATCCAGTAGCCGACCACGTGCAAATGCGGCGTCCGATCAGTGCGATCGGACGCCGCTCCAGTTCAGACTCCGCCCTACATCAGAGATAGTCGTACCAGTTGGTCGATCGGATATCGTCGTCGATCTTCTCAAATGCGACCATGCTGCTCGAATCGAGCAGCCCGACAAGTCCAGGCCTCACGACCGAACTATCGAGATACTCAAAGCTGATCGCCGGCCCGGCCGCGTAGGTCAGTGGGCGCAGCAGGACGCTTGCGATCTTCTTGCTCGTGTTCAGCATCCGCCGCTTGGGTCCGGCGAACGGCGTCGAGTCTATGATGCGCAGACTCGGCAGCGTCGCGAAATATCGAACGGCCCGGTTCACCGACCGGTTATTCACGTCGTCCACGGCGATCACGCCGCCGATCCGTACCAGTCGGTTCAAGAAATAGAAGTCCACCATCGTCTGATCGAACGTGTGGAAACCGTCCAACAGCGCGAAATCGAATTTGGCGCCGCTCTTCAGTAAAGCCGGCAACGCGATCTCCGAACCCTCTTCGATCAGCGTGCAGCTGTCGCAGCCCGCGCGAGCGAGATTGGCCATTCCCCGGCCGCCGAAATCTTTCGTCTGAAATGGGTCGATCGCGACGTGGTGCGCACCGGGTTTCGCCCTCTGGATATCCCATATGAAAAGAGCGGAGAGTCCGTTTGCAAGGCCGATTTCGATAGTCCGCGTGCATTCATGGGATGTGAGGATTCTCTGGATCAGAGAACCTTCATCGGGCGAAATAGCCGAAGCCAGAAGCTCATCATCAGCACTGCTGTAGATCTCTTCGATCACCGGGTGCATGCTTATGGCGTTACGTCAGGTGCTGCGCACATCCTCTGGCCTACCGAAACGCGTGCCCGAGAGCACACCGGTCAAGCGCGATGAGATTTGGGCAAAGCACGAGCGGACCACTTCGATATCCTTGCCCTCCGGGTCCGCGATCTCGGCAAGCGCGTCGCTCGCAGAACCAAGCAGACGCATCTTCTTCGCGTGGCGGCCGAATCGCGCGAGAAATTCAGCCGCATTGAGGTAGTCCATGACGAAGACCACGTCCGCCCGCTCGCACACCTGTTCGGAGATGGGCTGAGCGACGTGGTCGTGCAGGGACAGGCCCAATTCCGACGCGACTTCCTGCGCAAGCGGTTCGGCGGCTCTTCCAGCGAGCGCGTGCATGCCGGCCGATTCGATATTCGCGTTCGGGGCTTTGGCGCGAAGCGCGTCTCGCGAGAACGCCTCGGCGAACGCGCTGCGAAAGACGTTTCCCTTGCAGACGAAGAGCAGCGAGGTGATCGGCTGTCCGGCGTGCGGATCAAACGCCGGTCCAACGCCGACAATACGCTGCATGCGCAGGCGTCGATATTGCTGCTGCGCGGACGGGCTCAGCATCCGGACTTGGTGCCAGCGTTCAATCGCCTCGGAGCCCAGCAGCTTGTTGGCGGCCGAACGTGCGACCATCCTGAGCGATGAGCCGACGTAGCGCATGACATCTGCGACAGCCGGTCCGGGATCGGAGAGCGACCAGAGCGCCGACTTCGTCGCTGGATTGAAGTCGCCGAAAAAACGCACGATCTCGCGTAGCCGCGAAGGGTGGCTCGGACTGTCTTTGGGCACGCGCCGGATGACGCCGGCTAAGCGCTCGATGTCGCCGGACGTCCACCGCATGCGCACGCCGATCCGATACGACGCCGGAATGTCAGGAACAAGACCGTGCGCCAGTTGCCAGTCGTAGCGCGGGAAGTCGACACCGGCCAAAAGCGCTGTCGCAAGCGAGCCCCAGTATCTTCCATTTACTTCCATCAACACCCAAGAGCCATCCGCGTCGTCGCGCCTGAACTCGACCATGGCCACGCCTGCCCACTCGAGCGCGCTCAGCAACTTCACTGAGGCCTGCTCGAGTTGCGGATCCAGCGGCTCCGCCTCGGCCAGCACGCTCGCACCGCCCGACGCCGGCAACTCCTTGAGCCGGCCGTGTTGAAATGCTACGAGCGGCTTGCCGCCGTGCATGAGAACGGCGACGCCGACACCGCGACCGGCGGCATACTCCTGAATGACGTTGCGCGCACCGAAGCCCGGATCGGATCGAAAGGTTTCGCGCAGCATCTCGAACGAGTCGAAGTACCGGACGGCGAATTCGCGTCTGCCTTCGTGCGTCGCGGGCTTAGCGATGACGGGAAATCTGATCGCCGCGCGACGGTCGTCGAGCTGCTCGATCGTCTCGACGACGTGAGACTTCGGGATCGAGATTCCGCAACGCGCGGCGATAGCGAGCGTCGTCGCCTTGTCGAGAACCCGCTTGAGGACGGCCGCCGGCGGCGACGTGAGGATGAATCTCGAGCGGATATCGGCTTCGTGACTGACGATCGCGCGCAGCGCGCGGTCGGAGCACGGCATCACCATATCGACGTCGCGGTCCTTGAGGTCGCCGAGAGCTGCGGCGAATTCCGGCGACGACGTGTCGGCAGGCAGACGGACGAAACCGCCGATAGCGCGCGAATTCAGCATGGGCTCGCGGTCGCCGATAACTCCGACCAGCGACGGAACGCCGAGCTCGCGCAGCGATCGCGCGATGTTCACGCCGACGCGCCCGGTGGGTCCAAGGATGAGAACGGTCTGCGGGCGGTTCATCGCGCCGTGAAGCGCCGCATGACGGACGACAATTTTTCCTTCAATCCATTGGCGGTGAAGATGCGGCGCTTCCCATCGATAAGCGTGCGCTCGCCGAAACGCGAGAGCGTATGGAATCCCGATCTATACACGCTTGAACGCAACGGCTGAAGCTCGGCGACCGGCACCTCCGCGAATTCTGTCGCCGACAGTCGCGTTATCTCGCAGATAGTGACTCCCCCTCCGTACGTCTTCGCGCAATTCTGGCTCGGACGATAGAGACGGACCTCGTGCACGAACGGGGTGCCGGCCGGTCGCGCCGACCGCACGTCGATCTTGAGCGGGTTAAGCGGATGAGGCCGCCACTCCGCGGCCAGATCCGCCGCGAAGAACGCGAGCAGATGTGTGTGTTCGCCGAGCATAGTGTCGGAGCAGAAGAGCCACCACAATCCGTCGTGCCGAAAAATCGTTGGGTCGACGTAGCGCACGCCCGTGAGCAGCGTTCGAACGCGGCGAAACGCAGCTGCGCCTTCTGTGGCCTCGAATAGCGCGATCTCTTCGGCCTGATTCGATTCCGGCACGCAATAGATCCGGCCATCCGCTTCGAAAAGATATGGATACGACGAATGGAAGCGCGACGGAATCGCCGGTACGACCGACGGCTGCCACGCGTTGCCGTCCCATCCGAGCTTGACGATCGATCCGATCTCCGACTTGAAGTCGTAGGATTCGCACAGCACGACCGCGTCATCGCCGCTCACGGCCCCCATCGGATCGGCGAGATACGTTCCAGCATCCTGATTCGGAAACCACGACGCCGAAACGTCTGCGCTGCCGGCGAGAAAGCTGTGGATCGGAGCGTCCACGATCGCGACATTCCAACTGTCGTCGAAGAACAGATTCGGCAACCGCCACATCTTTTGCCAGAACATCGTCCATATGAGCCGCAGCAGCAAGCCGGCGCCCGGCCGACGCGCGATCGCCGTGTCGGGCCAGACTATCGTCTCTGCATCGACCGGTGCGAGGCCCTGAGCTGCAAGCCGGACAGCATACGCGGGCCATAGCGCTGCCTCGCGGAACATCTGATCGGCGTTTGCGTTGGGGACGTGCGTGATCGTTGCGAACGCACCTGTGCGGAGCACCGTCGCGACGATCGAGCCCGCGTCCAGCCGGCACAGCGACGCGACTGTGACCGGATCGCCATCGACCACCTCCCAGACGCCCGGCGGATAGATCTCTTGCTTGTCGGCTGCGCCAAAGCGGAATCTCCACATTCCGAGCCGCGCATGTGCAGCCGATCGCGCATCGGCTGCGCCGAATCCGAGGTAGAGGATGAAGTCGAGCCGGAGAGCTGCCAGGTCATCGTCACTTGTCGCCACGTGCGGCGCGGCCGAAGTCGTCGCAGCGAGCATTTCGTCGATGGTGCAATCGACCGCTCGTTCGGACGGCTGAAAAAGTGTGGGCAATCCCGCTGCGCTTGCACGCTTCGCCTGCGCATCGTCGCCAAAGAATAGCACCGCCGCTAACGTCGCGCGTCCTTCGGCGATCAGCAGCCGCAGCGCGGCCGCTTGCCAGCGCTCGAGCGATAGACCATCGCACAGTACTGCAAAGCGCAGTTTTGCGGCGCCTGATTCTACCTGATCATGTGCGTCGAACAATGATGTTTCGCGCGGGCATTCCAGTCCGCTGGACGAGTACGGAAGTGGGCAATCGGCATTTCATGCTCCGAGATGCGTTTCCTCCGAAAAGCGATTGACGACAAACACATATGAGACGTTCTTGACTGCAGGCATGAATTCTCGCCAACCGAAACGTTCGCCGCTGCAATGAAGCGCGTTCTGTTCGTCACGTATTGGTATCCGCCGCAACCAGCCGCCGGTGCCCTGCGCACCGGCTACATCGCGAACAATCTCCGAGAGTTCGGTTGGGAACCCGTCGTGCTCACACGCGAGTATCCGGATACTCCGGCATCGACATTCGACGTGGAGACCGTACCCGAATTCGGCCTGCGCCGCCGCGCGGCAGCAGCGGTACCAGATCGCGCTCCGGTCAGCGTCGCGCGCCATCCGCTCGACCAGCGCGTCCGCGATCTGGTCAAGTGCCTGATACACGTGCCGGACGATCACTCCGCTTGGCTAGCGGCCGCGCTCCGTCGCGCACATGGGCTGGCGAAAACAAACGCATTCGATGCCGTCCTGAGTTCGGCGCCGCCGCCGAACGTCCACTTCATCGCGCGCGCGGTGGCGAAGCGCAACGGCATTCCGTGGATCGCCGACTATCGCGATCTCTGGGCCGGTCCGTACGGCCCATATTTCTCACGCAACTATGGGCCGACGCGCCTGCGCATTTTCTACGCGATGGAGAAGTGGCTGCTTCACCGCGCGACGATCCTGACGACCGTGACCAAGGGACACGCGGAAGCGCTCGAACGAAATTTCAAACGGACCGGAGTCGAGGTCATCCCGAATGCGAGCGATCGATCGATCTGGGAGACCATCGACGATGTTATGCCGGCGGATTTTCGATTCTGTTACACGGGTCAGATCTATCCAGGTCTGAGGACGCCCGATCTCCTGTTCTCGGCCATTGCCGAACTGCGAGAAGAGCGCGACCCGGCCGGCCTTGCAGCGCGCTTTGATTTTTTCGGGAACGAGCCGGACCTCGTGCTCAAATGCGCGG
>Ga0210384_10000174_pt1 | contig 97333 bp, 88 predicted proteins | sample IncBWH2MmetaG_FD_160574 | JGI IMG/M metagenome (GOLD analysis project Ga0210384, IMG submission 160574) | Forest soil microbial communities from Barre Woods Harvard Forest LTER site, Petersham, Massachusetts, United States - Inc-BW-H-2-M | ecosystem: Environmental > Terrestrial > Soil >... | reverse complement strand
GATTGGCAGGATGCCGGAACTCGAAGGCAAGCTTTCTACAGCAACCTTTCACCACGCAACTACACCTTCCGCGTGAAAGCTTGCAACAACAGCGGCCTATGGAACGAAGCCGGCGCTAGTCTGGATTTCAACATAGCGCCAGCTTACTACCAAACAAGATGGTTCCTGGCGCTGTGCATCGCCGCAGTGTCAGCAGCGCTATACCTGGTTTATCTCTTCCGGCTAAGACACGCGACCCAGCAAGTGCGGGTGGGCCTGGAAACACGGCTGGGGGAGAGGGAACGGATAGCCCGCGACTTGCATGACACGCTGCTGCAAGGCGTCCAAGGACTGATCCTTAAGGTTCACGCCGGGCTAATACAAATACCAACCGAAGTGCCGGGTCGCAAGACCATAGAGAAAGCACTTGATTACGGCGATCAGGTCGTGGCGGAAGGCAGGGACCGTGTGCGGGACCTGCGCTCTACCGCCGGACTAAGCGATTTGTCATCAGCGTTCCAACGCGTGGCGGATGAAATGCAGCAAGAATCCTCAGCAAGCGTTAAAACCGTCGTTGACGGCAGGAAGCGGGAGTTGCACCCGGTGGTGTTGGAGGAGTCATATTCAATTGGGCGCGAGGCGCTGGTGAATGCCCTCAGCCATTCCGAAGGCCAGCATGTGGAAGTCGGAATCACATACGATCCGAAGCAGTTCCGCCTGCGGGTTCGCGATGACGGGCGGGGCATCGAATCGAAGATTCTGGAAAAAGGCAGCCGTGAAGGCCATTGGGGTCTGCTGGGGATGCGCGAACGCGCTCAGAAGATTGGTGGCCAGTTGGAGTTCTGGAGCCAACCCGGGACCGGAACTGAAGTTCAATTAACGGTTCCAGCAAAGACAGCGTATCGAAGTACCACAGCCAAGAGCAAAACTGCCTAGTTTTGCCGGGCTCCCGGCATCGATTGATGGACGCCGGTGACTGCGTAGCGTTCGTAGTTGACGATAAATCCGAGAGCTATTTCCGGTTCGGGATCGGCCAGCTTTTCCGGATACTGTGAGAATATAGGTTCGGGCAGCGTCAGCCCCTTTGCCGCCGCGGGCTTGACCACCTGCCGCGATGAATCCATCAGCAGATTGTGAATATCGACATCAAGGCGAAACTTCGCTACGGCCGCCAAAGGGGTGTAGTCTCCGGGTCCCAATTGAAGGAATATGTGCGAAACCACTGATAATCATCAGCGAGCTAGTTTGTACTATTCGGCTAAGAGTAAGTAGCGTGAATGGAAGTTGCATTTTGTCGCGGCTTTTCCTTCCCAACCCAGAGGTTCTCTCGCTCCGGGTAACCGAGCATTGCTCGTATTTGCTGCTTTACTTCATGTGACCATCTCTCCGGGTGAACTTGCCGAGGAGGAACTCCTGGGCCACGCTTGCGCCAATTCGTTCAGCGATGCCGATCGCGAAATTTCCGAACACCAGCCCGACACCACGATTGGATCTGGGGTAGTAAAGGTTCGCGAGGCTGGATGAAGCTAGTACGCCGCCCAAGGTCGAGTAGTTTGGTTGCGATTCTCCTTTGTCGGTTCTTGCAACAAAAGTACTGAATACCGCGTGGCGAATTCGGGAACCGGTGGAACCAGTTCCCTGGTAGAAGTAGCGCGGGTCTTGGTGCAACAGGGAAGGTAGTATGGCACCTCCGATCATGATGTCAGAAAAACCATCGGCGGCAACTGCGCCAAAGCGCTTTCCATATGCTCCCCAGCCTTGGCCATAGTCCGGAGTATTTCCAGCTTGTTTGGCGCTGGCTACAAGGAAGACTCCCGCAGCCGTAACTGGATCTGTAGAGACCTTCAGAGCCAGCTTGAATTTCATCCCTGTCGTCAGCGGCGCAGGATCGCTCTCATAGGAAACGTAAAAGTTCGGGATGATTCCGAACACGCGCTGCTTTTCTTCGGCCTTGAACTGCTCGGTAGCAACCTCGACAGGGTCGTAATGAACATCGACAGTGGTGCGCTCGGTTGCAATTCGCAGCTGGATGCCGGTCACAATTTTGAACTGATCCGGATTCAATGTGATCGGGGGAGATACCCAGTCTGCAAAACCCTTGGCGCTGATGCTGAGCTGATAGGTAATGCCTGGTGTCACATCGTGAAACTCGAACATCCCGGTCTGGGTTGTCACGATCGTACGATGGGCATTATTTTCAACTTCTTTAAGAACGACCGTCGCGTCCGGGATCACATCGCCGTTAACATCTATGACGGTTCCCATGACGGTTGCGGTTCTCGATGCTGCTTGATTGTTCTGGCCTGAGGCCAGCGCCGAAAGGACTAACGCCACAGCGAGTGTGGCACCGAAATCAATACTTAAGTGTTTCAACCGTAGCCTCTCTACGTCTCACAGGAAGAGCAACGCAGATGCCAAACCGAGAAGCCCGCAATGTGCTGCGCTTCTGCACGCGATCGGTCTGGACATTCTTGTCGCTAGATTCGGCACTCAGGTTCGTATCTTTCGATAAAAGCAACTGGCATGCCAAATAGGCGACAAATGTTTTTGCTTCCAATCCTCTGAAGATGGCGGGGATCTTGTCGAGAGACTGATCGGCGCTGGTGTTGAAGTGTCGAAACTGTCAAGTGCCAGCGATGGTGTCTGCGAAGACAGTCCTTCCGATCAGAAAGGCTTCGATGTGTTGTAGCGAGACCTGTCGTCAAGCGTGAATTGAAGTGGCTGGGGAGATGTACGAAATGAATCCCTGGTTTTTCACCAGACACGGCATCGAAGCCATTCATTCTCCTCCATGTATGCGCCAGTAGTCCTTCTCGGGTTTGTTTGCGTCACGTTCGTGGCTAAAAAGCGAGGAGACGAATTCCAGTGTCCCAGTGCATAGCTCTAGCGCAAGTAAGATTACGGTTGCGAGCGCGAGCCACTCAGCCGCGTGGGATCCGAAAGCATGGTTCGTGAACCAGTTCATAAAAACATGCTCAATCGATCGCGAAAATGAGGAAGAAGCAGATAGAACTTCTGGTCTCTAGCGGAGTTGCATAAGCACACTGCGTTCGTGCCCCCGGCTGATTGGTGTTCTGTTTGGAAAGCCAAGCTGCAGCAAATCGAGTCTATAAGGCTAAAGTCGATGCCAGCCTTATAGACCGGAACATAGCAAGACTCTCCGCAACTCGATCTCCATTCTTCGGAACTACCTTTGCAATGCAAAGTGAGGGCCAACCAGGACTCACCCCATAAGCTCGGCAAGTGCCTTCGAGGGAATGAGCCTTCGAACAATATGTCGCAGACAAAGCCCAAGTTGTTTGGTCAAAAGACAAGATCTTGACAGCGAGGAGGAGAAGGTGAAGATGGGCTTGACGGCCAGACAAGGAAAACTCCCACCCAAAGCACTTTCGATTCACGATGACGGGTGCGGTATCGACCCGGAGGTTCTAGAAAAAGGCGGCGCGACGGTGATTGTGGGCCGTCTTCGTTAAGTTCCGGGATCGCCATAGCATCTGGAAGTCACCTGAAGTGCAGGTCAGCGAACTGACGAGGTTTGCGTCATCTTGGCCGAAGTTCCCAGGTCCATCTTCTGCCACGTACTGAAAAGCGCCAGGCCGACAGCGATCCCTATTGAAACTTCAAAGAATCGGTGAAGTGCGACCAACCGAGCACTGGTAGATCGCGGCACGAGCATGACAATCACAAGTGTAATACTGGCATATCGGAAAGCACTTCTCTCAATCCGCAGCGCTACGCACATCAACCCGATGGCGAAAATAGCTGCGCCACACGCCCAGACGCTTCCAGGGAAATAAATCTCCGTTGCTGCGCCAACAGCTGCTCCGACCGCTGTTCCCGCGACATATTGCATGGAAACTGGCAGTGCCGCGGTCAGTGTCGACTGGACGACTATTATCGCCGACGTGGGAGCCCAGTAGGCTTCTTGCAGGCGGAAGAGCCGGGCAATCAAGTAAGACGCAACTATCGCCACCGTTGTTAGAGCCACATGGGCTACCGACGGAGGACAATCCTTGGCAATGAACCATTCGCGGAGTTGCCCGTTCACGCCAGAATTCTTGACCATTGTCCTGAGCTCTAGCCTCTGGTAAAGATCATCAGTACGAATAGCAACGGAAGATAAATGATGGATGCCGCAAGTAGCCGCCGTGCCGAAGAGTTGGATCTGCGAAATACGAATTGTGCTCCGTAGTAAAGAAATCCCAGGCTCAGGGGAAAGGCTCCCATGCGGTACAAGGTGCTTGACGGAGCTCCAAAGGTGGGAAGCAGAGCTAAGGGCATCAACGCCAGCAATGGTAACAGGGTTTGCAAATGGACAAAACGCTCACGCGCATGGCCATCAGGCGGCAGCACTAAGTAACCCGCGCGATCGTAGTCGTCTCGGTACATCCAGGCGATGGCCATGAAGTGCGGAAACTGCCAGAGGAACAGCACGGCATACAGTGTCCAGGCTTCGAAGTTCAGTTTTCCTGACGCGCCCGCCCAGCCGATCAGGGGAGGCATGGCACCCGGAAAGGCTCCAACCAGAGTGCACAAAGGCGTTTTCCTTTTCAACGGAGTGTAGAAAAACAAGTAAGACAGCAAAGTTAAAGTGGTTAGCAGGCACGCCAACAGATTGACCGCCACCGCGAGGTACATGCTGCCCACCACCGACAATGCGATGCCGAACCAGAGGACTGGTGAGGGTTTCAGGCGGCCGGCAGCGAGCGGCCGCCGTGCCGTCCTGCGCATTTCACCATCGAAGTGTCGTTCGATGTGTTGATTCAAGGTGCCGGTGCCGCTGGCAACGAGCAATGTGCCCGCCAATGTGTGAATCATTAGCAGGAATGGAAAATCCCGCCAGGACGCTGCACGGCCCAAGTAGAACCCAGCGAAAGTCGTGATCACGATCAGAAAGTTGACTTCCGGCTTGGTTAGCGACCAGTAGTCGGACAAAAGGGTGGGACGGGCAACGTGACGGCTCTGGACGGCGGACATATCGAGCACCGCAATCATGGGCTCAGTGGCCATGCTTAGACAGCCTCCAGGCTCTCGCGAGTTCTCTGCGGCAACGCATCACGGCGCAAATCCGATTGCACCAAAGGGTCTTCCCGGGAACTCAAAGAGGAAAGCGACTTGGCGGTTAGAATAGTCCCGGCAACGAGGTAGACGACCGTGACGCAAGTCCACATCAAGGCGCCAGCGCACTGCTGATCTTCGAGAGCCGATAGGCCGAAAGGGTGCGAGGAGGAGAAGTACATGGCATAAACCACGCGGTCGCAAAACACAAGAAAGCCGGACAGGATGTCGCACGGCAGTGTGGCAAGAAAGAGGTACAAGATAATTGACAGCTCCGGCCACTTCGAGGCGCTCGGCCGGGGTTGAACGACGGGCCACCAGAAAAGAAGGCCAGTCGCAAAGAACGATGCGTGCTCCGCGAGATGCCAGCCTGCGGATTGAAGCCCTAGCGTAAATAGCGCCGGAATATGCCAGGCCACCAACGCCACCGCGGCGGCAAGCCAACAAAATGCAGGTTCGGCGAGTGCGCTCCGAAGCCGTTGTACCCGCGCCGATCGACACAGAGGGGCGATGACCGCTTGAACGAACTGTCGCGGGAGACCGTGCAGGAACGACATCAAGGGCGCACCCAGCCAGATCAACGGAGGAGCGATCGTCATGAGCAACAGGTGCTGGAGCATGTGGGCCGTCAGTAGTTCGTGATCGAGTGCAGCAAGAGGTGAAGCCACCGCGGCCCAAATCAGGGACATCCCGAGAAGAAAACTACTAGCCCGCCAAACCGGAATGACGTGCAAGGAGGTCGAACGAAGACGAAGCCACCCTCGCAGGTATAGCACCGCAGTGAAAGCGATGATTACCGCAAGTAGGGCCTGAGATCCGTAGGTGACGTGATGCGAATGTTGCATGGATCGGTCCTACGGTTGCCCGCCGGTCCCTCTCTCTCCGACATCCCGCACGACGGCGTCGCGCGAAGCATCGCGGGCGGGAGTTTGTCCCGCCGGATGCAACGTTTCAAGGAAAGCCACGAGCGCGGTGGTCTCGGCCGGACTCAGATTTTTACCGTAAGCAGGCATGTTGCCACCTCCCTGAATCACCTGGCGGATGAGTTGGTCCTGCGTGAGCCGCACTGCAACGCCGTCGAGAGCCGGACCTCTTTGCCCGCCGCTGTCCCCAAGCGAATGGCAGTTGCGGCACTGCTTCGCCTGGAAAACGAGCGCCCCTTGGCGCTCAAGTGCGGTGGTGCCATGCAGCAATCGCACTGGCACGGGATCACCACTCCACGCACTCATGTGCGGGCTCCACGGAGTGAACTCAGCCAGATGAGTAAAAGTGCCGAGGGTGATCGCAATCAACAACACGGTCAAAACTGCGATCGGGCGCCGCTTCCAACTCTTTTCTCCTTCACCCGAGAGAAATGGAAGGAGCAGCAATCCGACAATTACAACAACCGGCCCGACCAGCAGCGCTGGAGTTTCGAGCGATGGGGGAAGGAGCGAGAGCAAGGCATAGAGCCACAGAAAAAAGTAATCCGGTTTTGGCGCGGTCTGAATAATCGTCGGGTCCGGCTGGCCGGTCGGGCCGAATGGACCGAAGTAAAGCGCGCATGCGGCAACTGCAATAATGACGCACGCGGCAAAAAACATATCCTTCCACACGGCGTAGGGGAAGAATGGTGCACCATCCTTATTAGTTAGTTCGTGATACTCGCTAACGTAGGTTGCCCGTTTCACCACCCTTCCTGGCATCGGCCATTCGTTGATCCCGAGCTTCAACACCATCAAGAGATGAAGGCCTACGAACGCGATCAGCATTCCGGGAATCACGAAGACGTGTAGAGCGAAGAATCGGGACAGAGTTGCCCCTGCGATGATAGGGCCACCCAGCATCAATCTCACAATTAACGGACCCAGAATAGGAAGGCGGCTCGCGATTGACGCTCCGATCCCCAGTCCCCAATAGGCATCTTGATCGAAGCGCAGCACTTGGCCGCTGAAGGCCATGCCCAGCGTCATGAGCAATAGAAATACGCCCACGATCCAGGTGAGTTCTCGCGGAAACTTATAAGCTCCAAAGAGAACAACCTGCACCATGTGAATCAGAACAATCGCGAGCATGAAGTTTGAACCCCATCCGTGCATCGCGCGGATGAACCACCCTAGAGTCACGTCGTGGTTGAGAGCTTGGAGACTGCTCCACGCCTCTGCGGCCGAGGGAACGTAAATGAGAGCAAGAAGAATCCCAGTTACGATTTGCAGCATGAAGACGGTGAGCGCAGCGCTGCCAAACACGTACCACCAGCTGGCCGTCCTCCGCGGCACAGGATGTTCGACGGCTTCGCGGATCGGCGCAGCCAACTGCAATCGGCTGTCGAACCACTGTCCAATTTTGCCAATCATGATGCGCATGACGGTTTCTCTCCAGTCAGAGCTGCGATCGCTGCTCCCGGCGTGGGTAGCTCACCGGCCTGAATGTTGACCATGCCGTCCTGAACTTTGTACGGATATTCGAAAAGCCCTCGCTCGGGTGGTCCCGAGGCGCGCGAGCCGTCGCGGTAATATGCTCCGCCATGGCAAGGACACATGAACAAACCGGATTGCGAAAACCAGCGCACCGGGCACCCCAGGTGCGCGCAGTTGATGGCGAAGACCTGGAATTGATCGCCGGCGATGCGCCGTACCCAGCAGGCAGTGTCTACGGTTTTGCCATCGGTTGGCATCACGTACGGATTTCGAAATGTGGCCAGCCTCGTCTCACCCTCCGGAAAATCGCTGACTGGTCCGAGCAGCACCCAGCAGAGATAACCATTGCCGCGGCCCCGCGTAATCGAGGAAAGAAGAAATCCCGCCATCGGCACTGCCAATGCGGCTGCTACCAACCCATTGAGCAGAATGCCCATCTTCGTAAAGAATCCACGGCGAGAAAGTGTAGTTTCATTCGACATTGTTCAACTCCTAGTGCTGCGCGAAATTCGAAGCGGAATAAGGTTGGCCAGGGTTTGGCACGCGACGCGAAGCCAGCCAGGCAACAACGTCAGTGACTTCCTGGTCTGACATTGGTTTGCCGGGAACGTTGCCGCGCCAGTCGGGTGCTCCCAGTTCCGGCCGGCCAGCAATGACGATCGTCCGCAGCCCTTGATCGCTGACCAGCGCCAGAAAGGAATCGTTCGTTATGGCGCTGCCCTTCGGTCCGCCTTGGCCTTCTGGACCATGGCAGGATTTGCAGTACGTTCCGTATACAACTTCACCTTGCTGAGCGTTGGCCGTCGATTTCGGCACATAGGAGGGCGGATTGGCTCCGTTGAGGATTCCTGGACGGCTCCAGCGCGATCGGATTTCGTTGGTGATCACATCGACCTGCTTGTCCGTCAGCATTCCGCCGGAGCTTTGAGCAAAGGCTGGCATTGACGTGCCGGGCACGCCGTTGGCGATGATCTTGCGCATCGCCTTTTTATCCGCGATACCCGGATAAGCCGGATCGGCGAGCGCGATGGCCGCGCCACCTCGACCTTCCGAACCGTGGCACCCCGCGCAGTTTTGTGCGTACAGAGGGCCGAACTGCAAGACCTGGTTCGGCGCCTGAGTCTCGGAGCCTTTCTGTGGCTGTCCGTGTGGAGAGCTGCAACCCGATAGCAGGATCACGCCCAGGGCGACAAATGCGCAAAGATATCGAAATCGGTTCACGGGTGTTTCGCTCCGTTGTCTCGTGGTGAAATCAATCCCGGGGCTTCAACTCCAGCTCGCAGTGCGAACGAGACGTTCTCGCGCGTTGGCATGCGCGACTGCCTGATCACGACCAAGCCGGCGACAACTCCGAAGGCAACCTGCGAAGCCATAAACCAAAACCAGTCAATGCGGCTCGCGAGCAGAGGATTCAGCAGCCCCATCATCGTGTACAACAGCCCCGACCACAGCACAGGGGCGATCAGCCCCCCGAGAACGATGGGCCGCCGTGCAAACATAGGAAGCATCGCTCCATAGAGCACTCCTACGAGCACGGACACGATGCCGTGCAGAAGGACAGCGAGTGCAAAGCTATCGACATGAAACGAGTAAAGCTGTGCCGGCACGAGCCTGAGGGATTGTGCGTAGGCAGTTGCGGCGAGAAGATTAATGGGATACCAGATGCTTCCAGCCTTCAACACTCCATAGAGACAGGCCAAAAGGGCCATCGCAACGCTTCCGGCCAGTCCGCCTTTCAGACCAGCCGACATCGGATAGGTGTGGACGGGAAGCCACGCACGCAACTGATCTGCTGCGACCGGAACGCGCTCAACGACATGGCGCTCAGTCACGATTACGACATCTTCCGGAACTACCGGAACCGCTTCTTCATGCTGCTGCGGGAAAACTTCCCGGAACCAGCCAACGCTCCCCGCTACTGTGAGCACCGCGCCGAGGGCGCTCACTGACAAGCTGGTGACCAGACCCGCAAACAACAAAGCAAAGCCGACGGCCAAAACAAACGGCCAGGCTGTTGGCGCGGGAACTTCAATCTCGCGTGGAGCGCGAGACCTTTGGTCGAGTTGTTCGGCGGCCAACAGCGTTGCCATTTGTTCTCCTCAGCGCCCCAGAATGTAAACCACGGTGAAAACCACGATCCAAACGGCATCCACAAAGTGCCAGTACATGGAAAGCACGTCGACGCGGCGGGACTGGTCCGCGCCCACCCGGCCTGCCAGACCGAATGCAGCCACAATGCACATCATGACCAGACCTGCGGTTACGTGAAAGGCGTGCAGACCCACCAGCGAGTAGTAAGTAGTTCCGAAAAGGTTGGTCGAAATCGTCAGCCCGTGCTCGTAAATCAGACGATGCCATTCCTGGCCGGTGCCGTACAAGAAGAGGCCGCCGAGAAAGATCGTGGTCAACCACAACCCCAGAAACGTCCCTCGCTTGTCCCGCTCCAGAAACTTTCCAGCGAAGTGAATCGTGAGACTGCTGGACAACAAGCAAATCGTGTAAAAGATCGGGGTTTCAAGGACCTCGCGCGGACTCGGCCCCGTCAGACTTTTCCCCAAGTAAAAGAGATAGGCAACGACAAAGATGGTAAAGATCGCGGATTCGGCGATGATGAGACCGGCCATCGCCACCTTCCCGCGAGATGGCAGCTGCCAATCAGCGGCTGTGTTCGGAAATGAAGTTGTCACTGCCCTCATATGTTTTCGCCTTCACTCATAGCGGCTATCGGGGTCTTCCGGATGCTTCAGGTCCCACAAGGGGCGGCGGCTCGCGACCGTCGGAACTGTCGCAAAGTTATACGCAGGAGGCGGTGAACTGATAGACCATTCGAGAGTCCATGCGTCCCACGGGTCGTTACCGGCCCTGGCTCCCTTGAAATAAGAAATGATGAGGTTCGCGACGAACATGAGAATCGCGATTGCCTGAATGAACGCGCCGACGCTGATGAGCAGGTTTAGCGTGTCCCAGCCGCGGCCAGGCTCGTAGGTGTAGATACGGCGCGGCATACCCAACAGGCCGGGAATGTGCATGAGATCGAATGTCAGATGGAAACCGATCAGGAACAGCCAGAAATGCCACTTGCCGAGTGTTTCGTTTAACATTCTTCCGGTAATTTTTGGGTACCAGTAATAAATGGCGGCGAAGACGCCGAACACAACCCCGCCTACAAGCGTGTAGTGGAAGTGCGCGACAACGAAATACGACAACGTAAGCTGCGAAGCGAAGGCGGCGCTTCCCAACATGACGCCGGTCAGGCCGGCAATCAGGAATTGGAAGAGAAATCCGATGCTGAACAGCATCGGTACCTTAAACTGAATCCTTCCTCCCCACATCGTGCCGAGCCAATTGAAGATCTTAATTCCGGTAGGAACACCGACCGCCATCGTGGTAATCGTGAAAAAACTATTTGCGTACGAGTTCATTCCGACTGAGAACATGTGGTGCGCCCACACGCTCATGCTCACGAAGCCGATGCAGATAGTGGCCGCGACCATGACCGGATATCCGAAAATCGGTTTCCGTGAAAACACCGGAATGATTTCCGACATAAAAGCAAAGCAGGGAATAATGAGGATGTACACTTCCGGATGTCCAAATATCCAAAAGAAGTGCATCCACAACATGGCTGAGCCGCCAGCCTGCGTGTCGAAGAAATGACCGCCTAAATATCGATCGATGAGCAGCATGATCTGCGCCGCGGTCAGGGGCGAAATCGAGATCAGAACCATTCCCGACATGACCAGGTTGAGCCATGCCAGCAAAGGCATGCGGCTGAGATTCATGCCCGGACAGCGCATGCACAGAATAGTCGCAATAATATTGATGGCGGTTCCAATGCTTCCAAATCCAGAAACCAGCAGCGCCAGCGTCCAATAATCCGTGCTGTGGCCGGCCGAAAAGGCTCGTGCTGTTAGAGGCGCGTACGCCCACCATCCCACGTCGGGTGCGTTGCCCGCGCCGTAGAGCCCATTTGCGCCCACCAGGCTGAAGTAGAGAAGAAATCCGCCCAGTGCCGAAAGCCAGAAGCTGAAGGCATTCAGCCGGGGAAACGCCATGTCGCGGGCGCCAATCATTAGTGGCACAAGGTAGTTTGCAAAGCCAAACAGGATTGGCATGCCCATAAAGAAAACCATAGTTGTGCCATGCATGGTGAACAGTCGGTTGAAGACCTGCGGCGAAACAAAATGATTGTGCGGGAACATCAGCTGAATGCGGATGATGAGCGCTTCGACACCGGCCACAACCAGAAATAGCAGGGCGTAGAGAATATAGAGAACGCCCAAGCGCTTGTGGTCAACCGTGGTCACCCACTCATGGAGAGAGTCAACCCACGGTTTCTCTTCAATCTGGACGCCCGGAATCGTGATCGCACTCGATGACATATTAGCCTTCAACTTCCTCTAGCGAAGTGTCTCCATATAACTCACGACTGCATCTAGGTCGGAATCGGTTAATTTCATGGCCGGCATCAACGCGCCGGGCTTGATCGCGTCTGGGTTCTGAATCCAGAGACGGAGGTTTTCTGGTGTATTCGTTGCTGCACCGGAGGCGATTGTGACCCGGCTCATCAAGTGTGTGAGGTCGGGACCGAAGCGTCCGTTGGCAGCTGTTGCTCCCACGGCATGACAGTTCATGCAGGCATTGCTTTCGAAAACTCGCCTGCCGGTCGCTACGCTTGCGTCCTGAACTGCGGGCTGTTGCTGGCCACGGACCCAGGCAGCAAAATCGGCAGGACTATCTACCGAGACGCGTAACAGCATCTTGGCATGCTGAACCCCACAGTATTGCGCGCACTGACCAAGAAAGATTCCGGTGCGCAGTGGGTCCATCCACATTTCGTTCGGATGGTTGGGAATCAGGTCGGTCTTGCCCGCGAGTTCCGGGATCCAGAAGCTGTGGTCGGTGTCAGCAGAGAGCAAGGTCAAGAACGTAGGAGTCGGATTCGCGGGATCGCTGACCGGGATGTGCAGTTCGTTCGCTGTAACAACGCCCAGCTTCGGGTAGCGAAATTCCCACCAGTATTGGTGCCCGATGGCAGTGACCTCGACGGCGCCCGCGGGTTCGGGAGCATCCTGAACGGCATGGATTGCCCTCGCCGTAGCCAAGAACAACACGATGACGATGAGGATTGGAATGATCGTCCAAGCCAGCTCGATTTGGGTGCTTCCGTATACCTGGGCCGGTTCGCGTCCGGCATCCACAGCTCGCCCGCGGAATTTAATGATGGAATAGACCAGTAACGTAAACACGACGACAAAGATGATCCCGGTAATGGCAAGGACAAACACGGAGAGGTGAGTGACCATCTTCGCCGGCGTTGATGCAGGCGCAAAGATATTTGTGATACCGGTCGATGGATCTGCTAATGCGGCGGCTGCCGCCGTCGCCATGTACAAGAACAAGAGCGCGAGGATAAAAAGCGCGCTTAATTTAATCGAGTTTTGTTTGCGCTGCATTTGTGTTAGTCGCTCTCTTTTAATTCCTGCTAAAAATCAGTTAGCTGAAACGTAGACATTGCCGAGATCACGGATTCGTACCTCCCAGAGTCCGGTTTAGATCATCTCGGGTCAAGAGATAAGCCAGGCTTGCGTCGAGCAAACCTGCGCTTGCCTTCACCGCCTGGGCTCGCGACGCGTCGCGCTGGGACACCAATGTGATTCCTTGCTTAAATTGATCTTCTGAAAGGCGCGCATTTTCTTGCTGCGCGACAAGATACTCCTTCTTTACGTCCACCATCGCACGTGCCACATCGAGCCGGTTGTAAATCATTTGCACACGGGCTTCGACTTCGTCCTTCACACGCTGGAGGTTTTCTTCTGCTTCTGCTATTTCATCCCTGCGTTCTCGAACTAGCGCTTTGCGTTTGCCTGCATCGAAGGCATCGTAGCTCAGGTGGAAACCAAATGTGCCGAAGTTTCTAACCAGCAAGGGCACGTTGTTCTGATAGTCGTACCGGGCAAAAGCCGTGACATCGGGAATGTATTCCGCCTTTGCTGCGGTATGTGCGGCTCGCGCCTTAGCGAGGGTCTGCACCGCTTCTTTGACTTCAGGGTTATCGCTCAATGCGGTTTTCACCGACTCTTCGCGCGGCGGCACATCAAGTGCGACGTCCACATTCGGATCGAGGGCGAGTTTTGTATTCAGCGGCAATCCAAGCACATCGTTCAATTGGATGGTGAGATCAGCAATCTGCCTGTCGGTGGCAAGCAGTGTCTGCTTGGCTTCGAGTAGGGTGGCACTGCTTTCAACACGCGACACTTCCAGCAGCGATCCCCTCTTGACCTGCTCGTTGTTTTCAATCAGGTTTTCGCTGTCAGAGGTGATCTGCAGTTCAGCTGCCTGTTTCTGCAGTTGGCTGGTAAGGACGCGATAGTAGAGTTCTTGTACATGGAACACAACATCATTCGTGGCCTTTTGGAATGAAGCTTGCGAGGCTTTCAATTCTGAAGCTGCGATTTTATTGTTTGCGTGAATCTTGATGAGCTGTGTGATCGGCTGCGCCAGAGTTGTGCCACTGGTTTCGAATGTTTCTCGTCCCTGGGTAAGAAAAACGTTTGTGGCCGGAATGGCTGGACCGAAAGCCCCTGGTGGAACGTCGACACGCTGTACATCCGTAATATGAAGGGCGTAGGATTCATTGGTAAGGCTGGGGAAATAGCCGGATTTGGCAATGCGCCGGTTCTGCTCTTCTGCCGCGACTTGAAACGATGCGGCTTTCAAACCATGGTTAGCACGCGTAGCCAGATCAGTTGCTTCCTGCAACGTTAATTTGCGCTCTTGGGCCGCGGCCCCGCACGCCATTGCGAGTGCGCAGGCTGCCACCGAGGTCCACCGGCGGATCGCGTGGTTTCGGGTTAAGTTCATGCTTTCGACTCCTGATTTTCACTTAATTGCTGCTGAATGGCGGTGAGGTCGGCGTAGTTCAACGGAGCCTTTCGCATCAGCGCAACCAGCAGTAGAGCGGCCACGCAGGCCCAGGCCACCAGATAGAACCCGTCGATCAAGCTCAGTGTGTAGGCCTGAAGACGAAGACGTGCCGAGATGACCCCAACTGCCCGGCCCGTTGCTGCGACGAGGCCGGAAGATTTAGCAAACAGTCCCGCAGTCAACTGGCGGATGCTGGCATCCGTAATCCAGTTCCCGTTTTGAACGTGGAGGCCGAGGAGATTCGAGTGCAGCTTCTCTCGCTGCGCGATGAAGTGTCCCATAATCACTGCGCCCACGTTTCCGCCGAACAGGCGAATGGTATGAAAGAACGCGGAGAACGTCAGAATCCATTGCGGTTTCGATAATCCTCCTGAAAAAATCCCCTGTAAGACAATCGTTCCGACTAGACCGATGAACGCGAACGCTTGCCCAACACCCATCAGCAGTTCGGTCCGGTAATAGTTCGACGCCGACCATGCACTGGTTAAGTTCGCATTCAGGCAGGAAGCAAAAGCCATGCAGGCGAAACCAACAGCCATGAGTAGACGAGAATCCATTCTTGCCAGGAGCAGGAGTGCGGCCACAAAAGCGAAGAGAAGCAGAGGGGCGGCACTCCAAATTACGGCGGGCCCAATCTGATCAGCTTCGAAACCGTGGATAGCCAGCGACTGGGGCACCAGAATGATGGTGGCCACCAGACAGAAGCGAAAGAAGAAGAGCCCTATACCCAGCAGGATAGTGTTCCATTGCCGGATATAAGGCATGTCGACCAGGGGATTGGGACCCCGGAAACGCCGGATCAATGCGCTGAGGATAAGAAATGAGCCGCTAGCGATCAACGCAGTGAAAACACCCGAGCGCGACCAGTCGAGTCTTTCGCCTTGATCGAGGGCGGCGTATACCAGCGCGAATCCTGCGGAGGCATACAAGAAACCGGCAAAGCTTGGGGCAGCCCCACGCTTCTTGGCCACAGTGGACTTGGGAATTCCGTAATAAATGCAAAGCATCATGAGTGGCGTGATTAACGACGAATTCCAAAACATCCATTGCCACGAGAGATGTACCCTGTACCAGCCATAAAGTGATGGCGCAATGTTCACGGCGCCATCAACGAAGGTCGCGTATAGCGCTATCGTGAAGGGAAGGTACGGAAGCGGAATGTTGCGTAAAGCAAAGGTCAGGGTAAGCGGGTAGAACGTGCCTGATGTCAGTCCGGCCAGGACAACCGCCACGATGAGCAGGCTGTAGCTGTGAATGAGCGGGATGAACAGGCAAATCAGCGCAAACGAGGTCGCAGCAATGAACAAAATTCGGCGTGGGCCTAGCAGCCCGCCGAGATACACCGTAAACGGCCCGATAAATACCAGAGCAGCGTTGTAAGCAGTGCTGATCCAGGCGCCGTCATCGAAACTGATTCCGACGTGACCTTTAAGATCAGCCAGGCCAAGTGTGATCATGCGCCCGGTGAGCGTTACCAGGCCCGCGCCCATGATCACGCCGAGGATTCCGAGCAGCGGACTCTTCGAGAGCTGTTGTGGTATCGCCGCCGCAGTGGCTCTCGCGAGTTGGAATGGCGTGGGTCGAAGTGTGATCGTTGATGAAGCCATTGTTTGTCCAGTCCGGTTGGTTCCAATCAGTGCTTGGTGCGCACAGTGGCGATCACGGAAAGACCCGGCCGCAACGTAGTGGCGATCTCGGAATCGTCGAACGCGATCTTTACGGGGATTCTTTGCACAACTTTCGTGTAATTGCCGGTGGCATTGTCGGGTGGCAACAATGCGAATTGTGAGCCGCTGGCAGGTGCAATCTCGATGACTTTGCCGGCAAACAGTTTCCCCGGGTATTCGTCAATCCGGATCTCTGCAGTGTCTCCGACTTTGACATTGGTCAACTGCGTCTCGCGATAATTGGCTTGGACCCACTTAGTTTTGCTGACAAACGAAATCACTTGTGTTCCCGGAGACACCAATTGTCCGGGCCGGACCTGCCTTTCGCCCACGCTACCGTCGCCGGGGGCGGAAATCTTCGTATAGCCGAGGTTCACTTGCGTGACGGTAAGGGCAGCCTCTTTGGCATGCAGGTCGGCGATGAGTTGAAGCTCCTGCGAATTCAATACGTCAAGCCCGCGGCGTTCGGCGTCAGCGGCTGATTGGCTGCTGGAGAGCGCAGCTTTGGCTTGCTGCAATGATGCTTGACGGCCGGCGAGTTGCGCGCGTGAACGCTCCTCGTCGGCCACCACTTGCTCGAGTTTCTGCCGGGTCGTCGAGTTGGTTTCGATGAGGCTTTCCTGGCGACGACGCTCTGGAAGAGCGCGATCAATGTCGGCTTGGGCAGATTCAATTCCCGCTTGCGACGCCGAGATCTCGGCTTCGGCCCCGCTTACGCCTGCCAGCGCGCGGTCAACCTTAGCTTGTTGCAGTTGCTTCTGGCGACGATTGTTCTCGATCGCGGCTTTTGCGGCTTCCACTGCCGCGCTTGCCTGAGCGACCTGCGCGCGATAGTCGTCGTCGTCCAACTGAGCAATGAGGTCTCCTTGATGAACAGTCTGAAAGTCAGCTACTTCTACTCCCCTTACGATGCCTGCGACCTTAGTGCTCAGCGGTGTAACATCACCCCGAACGTAAGCATCGTCCGTAACCTGTTCGATGCGTCCGCCCTCCCAGGAATTCCAGTTTCGCGTGATGGTGTAGACGACCGCAGCAGCCAAAAGCACGACCAGCAACGGTGTTCCATACCTCTGCCAACTCGGTCTGGCCGGTGCGGCAGTGTGCTCAGGTTCAACCGGTCGCACGGGAGCAAGCGTCGGCTTCGCTGTCTCGGTTGTCGTAGAAATCGCGGCTTCTTGAGCCATTCTTTACCTCCTGCTGAAGTACAGAGTGAAGCGACGGTGGGCGCGAGGCCATCCTCAACGCATTCGTATACTGCACTCACGCTGCCAGACCGATTTCTCAGAATCGAAGGCTTTTTCCTCATGTGGCGCCCCAGCAAATCTGATTGTTGAGGCGGGCTTCTTGGCTTGTGACAAGGATTCGTCACGCCAAGCGGCAACAGCCCGGGCGTGCTTCGCGGTCAATTACGCTATCCGCCCACCCAGCACGACTTCCAATCCGGCTAGTGTCGACCAGTAACCGGTATGTCCGTCTTCTACAAATTCCTGCAAGATGTAACGGGCGCGTTCACCCGCACGTTCGAAACTATGCCGCCTGCGATGACGGCGCACCGCTTTGGGATTGCGCCAGACGATTTCCATCGCAGCCACACTCCTGAATCCAGTTATAGCGCCCAGCATGTTTTTCCTCCGGGTACGGCTCTCAATCGTTCTACGAGCCGTGTCCACGATGTGTAGTGTGGCAAATCGAAAATCCGCGCGCATCCCAAAATCCAGCGTTTTTTTGCTACCACGCATGTTGAAGATCCGCTACCTCGGTTTAGGGAACACCGAGTACACAATTTCAGGAAGAGTTCGACGACTTTCTTGGAGAAAGATCAACCAAAACGTGAGTGGCCCTTATGTTGCTCTCACTTTCCGTCGAGGTTTGCTACAGAGAGGATGGTGGAAACGTGAACGGGCAAGTTCAACGCAAGTGCGCCTACTCCGAATGCCTATGTGTTGTAAGCGAAGGAAAATTCTGCAGCGACTATTGCGCGGACGCTGATGATACCGGTGAAACCGAAATTCAATGCGATTGCAAACACGCTCCCTGTGCCCTCAACTGACTCACGCCGAGCTCCCATGGGACGAACACGTCCGCCAGGTTTCCTGAGGAACCATTGACGATGGCTCTCCCTGAGCGCCGCATCGTTGACATTCTGCTAACCGCGTTGTTCTTTGCCGGCGTGTGCGCCGCCACCTACTTTGCCCGGCGCATCATTCTGATCTTCGCTTTTGCCGTGCTGTTCGCCTACCTGATTAACCCCGCGGTCAAGTTCATGCAGCGGCACTCGTTGTTCTTCAGGAATTTGAGAGCGCCGGCAGTAGTAGAAGTCTATCTTGCTTTTATCATTGTGATTGCAGTGGCGGGTTATGAACTTGCCCCGGGTCTCGCCCGGAAAACCGTCATGGCTATCGATGAAGTGCCGGGTTTGCTGGAAGGCCTTTCGACAGGAGACATCGCGACGCAACTGGGAGAGAAATACGATTGGAGTGAGGAGCAGGAAGCCCGCCTCAGGGCATTCTTAGCCAGGCACAAAGAAAATATCCAAGACTTGGTCGGAAGTGTGGATCATTTCCTTTCCGACGGCGCGCAATGGCTGGGTTCGGCGCTTCTGATTCCCGTACTGGCGATCTTTTTTTTACGTGACGGTGACCACATCGCGAATATGCTTGTCCGGTTGTTCTTTTCTCCAAGGCGCCGCCCAGAAATTTATGCTCTAGCGAGCGAATTGCATGTCATGCTCACCAAATACGTAAGAGCGCAAGTACTCCTCTGCGGTTTTTCCTTCCTCTTCTACTTGTCCGCCATGATCCTTCTCCGGTTTCCGCACGCCTTCGCGTTGGGTATATTGGGAGGACTCTTGGAGTTCCTTCCCGCATTGGGTTGGATCACCACATTTGCCGCGATCGTCGGCGTCGGTGTTGTGAATCACCTGCACTGGATCTGGATGGCGGTATTGCTAGGGCTTTGGAGGGTGATTCAGGATTACTTCCTTGCGCCCCGCGTCATGGGAAGCCACCTGAAGATTCACCCTTTAGCCGCAATTTTCGCCTTGCTGGTCGGGGCCGAACTTGGTGGAATCGTAGGCATTTACCTTGCGGTGCCTTTGATGGCGTCGCTGCGAGTGATCTTGCGTGAGCGTCCTGGACAACGCCTGGAACCAAGTGTGGAGCGGCCCGAGTTTACGGAGACGACGACCGCCTGACCCCACTCGGAAGAGATCGGCCACAGTTATTCCGAGGGGCGATTAGCAAATGGAAGCTCCAGAGCAATACTGCTCGGGATGGAGAGTTCTACCTCGGTACCCGTACTTGCATTGCTGCAGATTTTGAGTAGCCCGCCGATTTTCGCTGCCCGCTCCCGGATGCCTGCCAATCCCCAGTGTCCCTCACGCCCCGTTTCTAGCACTTGGGGATCGACGCCACACCCGTTGTCCCGAATCCTCATGCGCAGCCCACTGTCGGCATATTCAAGGTCGACCTCAACCCGTGTCGCTCGAGAGTGACGAAACGCGTTGATGAGAGCCTCGCGGCCAATTCGATAGATCTCGTGCTGGATGCCCAAATGCAAAGCCCGCTCCTCTCCGATAACAGTGACCCGAAAGTCAACGTCGAATGGAACTGCGAGTTCGTGCTGAATGCCCGAAAAGGCCTGAACCAGGTCCAGAGGGGCAGTGTCATATAGGCGAAGGCCCTGAAGAGCTTTCCGGCCGTCCTCTATCCCTTGCTCCATAAGCTGAAGAATTCGATCCAGTCGCACTTTCACCGGCGAATCGGAAGGCACGCCATTCACAGTTGCACCAAGTTGCATCGAGGCGCTCAAGAAGTTCTGCAACAGCGTGTCATGGAGTTCCTGGGCAATTCGAGTGCGCTCTTCAAGACGCACGTTTTCTTGCCGAACCCGTTCTTCCTCCTGTTTACGCGATTCAATTTCCGTTGCGCTCACGTACCATCTTCTGACTCGGCCTTCCTCTACCAAGGGCTTGTACCGCCACAGGAACCAGCGGTAGATGCCGTCTTTTCCAAGCTGTCTTGCGTCAAGTTCAAACGGGTCACTCCCGGCAAGCCCACGCTCGCGCACGGCTCGCGCCGTCTCCACATCGCCGGGATGAATTGACCTGCCGATCACCTCCTTGGACCGAAACTCCTCAAGTGTCAGGCCTGTATATTCCCGAGCCGTCCGATTTGCGTATATCCACTTGCCGTCCGGTCCCAACACCACAATCAACTGGGGGACAAGATCAACAAGTTGCTGGAGTTCCTGTTCCGCACGCTTGCGCTCGGTGATATCGATCACCGTCCCCACGAACTCACCGAAATCGCCAGAGCGGTCGAGGACCGCATGGCCTACGACGTGAATGTCCCTGACCCCTTTGTCCGGATGAACGAGTCGGTACTCAAATTCGAAATCCGCCTTGTCGCGAATGGCTCTCTCGTACTGTTCCCGGACGGGAGCCTTGTCGTCTGGATGAAGGCGCTGAAAGAAGGTTTCGAATCGCGGTAGCGGCCCACGCGGGTCGAAACCCAGCACGCGATAGCACTCCTCCGACCAGTATCTAATGTCACCGGTCACAGGGTTCCAGGCCCAACTGCCGGTTTGGCTCAGCCTCTGGGCTTCCGACAAGTACGCCTCGCTTGTGCGAAGTTCCTCTTCTGCTCGTTTGATCGAGGTAACGTCAGTCGCCGCCCCTACAAACTCGCGGTTGCCGGATGCATCTTGTAATGCGTGGGCCACGGCGTGAACGTGCTTGATACTCCCGTCAGCCAGCAGCCAACGATAGGTATGCTCGAATTGTGTCGCCCCCGCAGAGGCACTCTCGATGACCTTCAGAAAGTCGGGCCGGTCCTCGGGATGGACGCACTGCGCCAATAAATCTATTGTTGGCTTCACCGCGTGGTCGTACCCGAAGATGCGATAGGTTTCCTCAGACCAGACAATCTCTCCGGTGTCGGGTTTCCACCCGAAGCTGCCTGTATGACTGAGGCTCTGAGCTTCGGCCAGGTAGGCTTGACGGCGCCGGAGTTCCTGAGTCAATAGCTCGTGCTCCGTAACGTCCATCGCAGTGCCAACGATTCTTTGCAGCGTGTCATCCTCGACTACGGGGGTACCCACACAGCGAATGTATCGGAGTTCACCGTTTGGTCGCACAATTCGCTTGGTGACATCGCAACCCAAAGCTTCCGCCACCATTTTCTTGATGAGCGATCTCATGAACTCGCGATCCTGCGGATGGATCAGGGCGAGGTATTCCTCAAGGCTGGGCCCTTCTTTCGCCGGATCAAGACCATATATGTGAAAAAGTTCGTGCGACCAGTAAGGGAAAAAACCCGCAGGGTCCAAAACCCAGCTACCCGTGTGGGCAAGGCGCTGCCCTTCGGCGAGATAGAACTCGTTACGCCGCAGACCTTCCTCGGCGCGCTTGCGATCTTCGATGTCGGTCGTGACCCCATACCACTTGACGATGTTTCCATCTTCATCTCGGAGCGGAGCTCCGCGGTCCAACTGCCAGCGATATTGCCCGTCCGAGCGGCGGGAACGCACCTCACTTTCGTGAGGCTTGCCGGTAGCAACCGCTTCCCTCCATTTACCGGCATGTCGCTCAAGATCATCAGGGTGAACTAGCGCTTGCCACCCAGATCCGGCCGTCTGTTCCTCCGATGACCCCGTGTACTCCAAAAATCGCTTGTTAACGTAAGAATTGGAGCCATCGGGCAGAGCACTCCACACGAGTGCCGGAATCGTATCGATCGCATCGCGAAGCTCTTTTTCACTCTTACGAAGGGCATCCTCTGCCCGCTTCGCGTCGTCGATATCAAGAGTAACTCCTATCCAATACAGGAGAGTTCCATCACTCGCCCGCAGGGGTTCAACCCTGCTGAGGAACCAGCGGTACCCGCCTTCGGCGTTTCGAGCTCGAAAACTCACTTCACCAGCACAGCCAGTACGCAAGCAGTGTGACCAGGCTCTACGCATCTCGGCGTGATCATCTGGATGCAGAAGGGGGAGATGGGAATCCCACTCTGCGCCCACGTCGACACCGAAACGGAGAGGATGGTCTTTCGGCAGACCGAGATAATCCGCATGTCGTTGATTCACAAACATAAGCGCGCCGGACGGACCTGCATACCAGGTATACGCCGGAATTACACTGAGAGTGGCTTGCAACTCTGCTTCAAGCGAGGTCTGTTGCTGAGTAACCTTGGGTTTGATCGCAGCTAAACTTTTCCCCATAACAGCTCCATGCACAAAGCCGTTTCGGACGCGCGAGTATTGGCAGCGAACTCAGCCAGCCCAGAAGTTTACACCTTTCACGGCAATTAATAGATGCGCGTCTAAAATTATAGATCCTTCTCGAAAGCTCGATAACTATCGAGGTGCGGTTTGTCAGATTGTTTCTAGTCACTTGGCAAACACTTGGCGCTCCTAAGTCATCGAGTAATTTGCTCGACGGCGTCCGGCTAAGTCTTCAACCAGTTCGTGTGAAAGGAAATGGAGGCCACCTTCCTCACGAGATCCGATTGGAGTTGAGCGTGCTTAAGTAGGTAAGCGGACTGGGCTTGTCATTTGAGAGGTTCCGTCGAGAGGAAAAGCGATGAGTACAGATTATGTTTTCTTGTGTGGTGTGATGTGGACGCAGTACGCTTCAGAGGATGCCGGCCAGGAACTGGTTCGGGCGTTACACTCAAAAGATCCGGAAGTGGTCTCACTCGCTTTCGCTCTTCTGGAAGCGACGCCGGCTGCGCCTCGACTATCAGTCCAGTAAAACTCCGAAAGCGGCCCGGCTTTGCCGCGGTCGCTACGCAACCTAAGAATCGCGGCTAGAACTGCTCTACGCTGATAACGGCGCTCATCCTGTGTTGCTCCCCTGGCTCCAGACTAACCGCAGAACCTAGAATGTTGCTGGCTTCAACACACAGAAACTGGCTCCATTCGCCATCCCCCAGGTCTCGCAAGGCTGCCGGGCCCTCGCGCCACGGATTCCACACCACGGTATTGAGTGAATTGCGCTTCCTAAGGCGAATTCGGCGGCGCATCACCTCGTCTAGAAGTTTGACCTCGCTAGCGGTGTTCAGGTACGCATTGTCAGTTTGCGCGCTAATCGCGACGTCCCCGTCCTGCGTCTTCTCCTTGTTTGAGTCGGTGTTGTCAAGGAAATGCACGTTATTGAGGCCCTGCAGGCGTACACGCCCAACATCCCCCACGCGGTTGTAGGTGTGCAGGGCTTCTTCGAAGCAGAAGGGTGTAGTGCCGGTATTGGTGCAGACAAGCTCCAAATTAAGCTCGGAACCAAACGTGACTTGATGCAGAAGGCGAAATTCCCCAGGCCACCATTGCCGGGTGTGCTCGTCATTTTCAGTAGACATGCTGACTGTAACCCCGGCTTCGCTTTCACCAATCGACTCAAGCTGCCAGATTTTCGTGCGTACAAATCCGTGCGCTGGAGCCTTGGAATCGTTTACCTTGGCTCGAAACCAAGGAAAGCAGATTGGGATTCCGCCCCGAATCGCTTGCCCTTCTTGCCAGCCCGATTTTGTGCTTACAAAGAGTAACTCGTCTTTGCCCGTAGGTTTCCAGGCGGTAACGTGGGCGCCATGCAGATACATCTCCCCCTGCCCGAAAGCGCCGTTGACTTGCACTCGTGGCAGACCCCCGTTGCCTTCGCACACTCTGACCAAGCCGGCGCTTCCGAACTTCCGGTCGAGTTCCGCAACTGCAAATGCTTCCTGCATCTTGAGACGGTCCTTTCAACAGCAAATTAGCAAGAACGAAGTGTCGGCTAGCCCCGACGGCTAGCGGCCTTAGGCATGCCCATCAGCTGAATGGCCCACTCCCATTCCGGAAGCCAGTTTCGACCACACCTGCCATCGCATTGGTAATCCATCATACGTCCCCCGCACTGTGGGCAGGTCAGATTGATGATTGCGGACATTAAGCTTGCCTGAGTATGCCCCGGTATCGTGTCGATGATCCTCATAGCTCCTCCCGCGTGAATCACAAGCTCCTCCCCGGAAACGATTTCGTATTGGCAAAGATGCGAGGTGCAGCCGAAGACTGCGCTTGTCGGTTAACTTGGCGCCGGTGTCCTTCTCTCAGGTCTCCGGGCTGGTTGGCTGCGGAGTTTTTGTGTCTGCCCTTACCGGCTGCGATCTCGCTGTGCCAGTGCTTGCAAGTGAGATACCAACGGTAAACGTACGGAGCCTCCGCTATCACACGGGGTTCCGAATGCTCGGGTCTCGTGTAGCCAACGATGTTGGCAAGCTTTTGGCACGTGACGAGGAGTGAGTTCACCGCGGCAGACTGCCACAGCCATCATTCGAGAATTGATCGGCTGTAATTACGTTTAAAATCCAACCTATCCAACAACGCCGTCTCACGTGCGCATTTGGCACTGCTGTTGCCTATGTGTGCAGGGGGGAACAAACTCCAGCCCGGAGGAATCGCTCTGCTCTTCGAGAAATGACGGAGGAAGCACGAGAACGGACATGCACTTCCCGAGTACTGAATGATTTTCCTTTTCTTTGTCGGCGGAATGTTCTGTTCCTTCTGCTTCGGCTTTGTCCTGTGTGTGCTGATTCAGGCGGAACCGCCGAGGATGGAGGTGCATTACGAGTTTTCCCGAGAGGACCTCGAATTTTTGGAGGAGGCGCGCATAAGTGATGAATAAAAATGGGCCACGCGAACGGTTCATTGATGTGGTTCGAATAGTGCGTGTCACCGCTGGCGGGCGGCTTGGCTTGCAACCTGCGTAGCAATGGAACCGCCCAAACTACCGATCTCAGCAGAGACCCCAGCCTCCGACCTTGCAAAGGCGGAGTGAATCAAACGAAAAGGATCAAGAAATTGGCTACGGCACAACAAATTGAAAATCCATCAGCAAACCTTTCTCCTGAGACTGAGACAAAGACTGGGGCTGACATTGTAGTAGAGACGCTGGAAGCCCACGGCGTGAACCACGTGTTTGGCGTTCCCGGAGCAAAGATAGACAAAGTTCTCGACAGACTTCGAGACTCCAGCATAAAAACTGTAGTCTGCCGCCACGAACAGAACGCTGCGTTTATCGCCGGTGGAATCGGGCGGATGACCGGGAAGGCAGGAGTTGCAATTGTCACCTCAGGCCCAGGGGTCTCGAATCTCACTACCGGCCTGGCCACCGCGAATACGGAGGGTGACCCCGTCGTTGCTCTGGGAGGCGCCGCGGCTGTTGCCGACCGCTTGAGGTCTCATCACCAAACGCTGGATTCGGTGGGCGTCTGCCGGCCGGTAACCAAGTACGCGGCAGAGATTGATTCTCCCGCGGCTACGGCGGAAGTGCTGTCCGCTGCGTTTCGGGCAGCCGAGGCTGACCGGCCCGGCGCGACATTTGTGAGCCTTCCGATGGACATCATGACCGCTGAGGCGCAATGCAAGACCATCCCGCTCTCGACATTCGTCGACCAGGGCCCCGCGGCCAAAACATCTCTTACTGAGGCGGCCCGTCTCATCAACTCCGCGAAATCCCCGGTGATTTTTCTGGGATTGATGGCAAGCAAGCCGAGATCTGCCGAGGCGATTCGTGATCTGTTGAGAACCACCGCGCTGCCAGTTGTTGGGACATTCCAGGCCGCTGGTGCAGTTTCGCAGGAGGAGTTCCCCCGCTTCGGTGGTCGCGTTGGGCAACTTGCCAATCAGCCGGCGGATGCTTTGCTGGACTCAGGCGATATCGTCATTACCATCGGCTATGTCGCCGTTGAATATTGGCCGGCCTTATGGAATAAGGGCAACAAAAGGCCGATCATTCACATTGACGCAACACCCGCCAACATCGAGAATGACTATTCTCCGGCTGTCGAGCTGATTGGGAATATTGAAGAGACACTCGACGCGCTGTCACCGCTCCTCCATCGTCCACGACTTGCTGCCGAATCTGCCGAATTGCTGCAGTTGATCGCTCAGGATCGAAAACGGCTGATGGCTGAGGCGGCGGCAAAGTCCGGCGTCCCGATTCATCCTTTACGACTGATCAGCGGGCTGCAGAAAATACTGACGCCGGATGTAACTGTGTGCTCGGACATGGGAAGCTTCAGCATGTATTTGTGCCGCTATCTCTTTAGCTTTCGCGCACGCCAGTTTCTAATCACCAACGGTCAACAGACGCTCGGTGTGGCCCTGCCCTGGGCCATCGCAGCTACCATAGTCCGTCCGCACGAGAAGGCGCTCTCCATCTCCGGCGATGGTGGGTTCTTATTCTCTGCAAATGAACTGGAGACAGCAGTTCGTCTGAATTCTCATCTGGTTCACATGATCTGGATCGATGGCCACTACGACATGGTGGGCACGCAAGAACGAATTAAGTACAACCGCACGTCGGGAGTCGATTTTGGTCCGGTGGATTACATCAAGTACGCCGAAGCCTTCGGCGCCACCGGCCTGCGAATTCAGCAGCCCGATGAAATTGCACCAACCCTGCGCAAAGCCTTCGATACGCCCGGCCCGGTGCTCGTTGGAGTACACGTCGACTATCGAGACAATGTCAAGCTGTTTGAAGATGTCCACGAGGGAGGTGTCCTGTAATTGCAGCAACGAATAACTGTTACCGGTTTACGAAAAGCGCTCGAAACTTCAGGAGTGGTAGCAGTCGACATTCCGACGGATTACAGCAAGAACGTGGAGATTGGCCAACGCATGATTCCCGAGGCCTGGGATTGAGAGGATGTCCATGAGCAATTCACCTGTGTCCGGCTCGCTCGCAATGGTCCAGCCAGCGTGGCACCACGTGTCAGGCAGCAACGATCATCGAGCGGGAGAGCTGTATCAAACCTCATTGATGTCCGCTTTGATGGCCGGGATTTACGAAGGTGAGGCGACATACAGGCAGATTCGGAAATACGGCGACTTCGGACTTGGCACATTCAATGAACTCGATGGTGAGATGGTCGGCTTTGACGGGACGTTCTATCAGCTTCGATCGGACGGGTCCGCTCGTCCCGTCACGAGCGACCAAAAGACGCCTTTCGCTGTGGTTACTTTTTTCCAGCCGCAGCAGGAGTTGCATGTGGTTGAGCAAATGACGAAGAGCGACCTCCTGGCGATGATTGAGAAGGCGACGGATGCCAACCTCTTCAACGCGGTGAGAGTCGACGGCATTTTCGATGAAGTCCACACACGAACCGTGCAACGTCAGGCGAGGCCGTTTCCTCCGCTCACAGAAGCAACGAAACATCAAGCGGAGAGAGTTTTCACTAACGTGGAGGGGACCTTGGCTGGATTTCGTTCTCCGACTTATGCGCAGGGTATCGGCGTGGCAGGGTTTCACCTGCACTTTCTGCGGCAAGATAAGCAGGCCGGAGGACACGCACTCGATTATCGGCTTCGCGCCGGAAAGGTGCAGATTTGCACAGTGCACGATCTCCGGGTCGAGTTACCTACGTCGACAGAGTTCCTTAAGACGAATTTCGAGGACCTGGCGCTGAACGAGAAAATCAAAGCGACGGAGGGATAAACCTGCGACCAAGCGTGTTCCCGTGAACATCATCGGCTATGCCGAGGCATTTGTCGCGAAAGCCAATGCCGCTGCGAACGGTCATTGATGTGGGTCAAATAGTGGGCGACCGCTGGCGGGAGTCTTGGCCAGCAACATGTGTAGCAATGGAACCGCCAAAACCAGGAGGACTGTCTTGAAGTTCAATCAGAGTTTCAGTTTGATCATTGCTTTGTGCCTGACGGCGTCAATGGCATGGGCCGATTCTTTGGAGTTGAAGAATGGGAGCTTGATTAATGGGAAGTTTATGGGCGGCACTGAGAGTGCGATCAGCTTCCAGGTAGGCTCGGAGGTGCGAAGCTACAACCTCGCGGACATCACTTCGCTCAAGTTTGATTCCGGAACAAGTGACGGGGGGCGGGCGCGGCGAATTCGCCTTCCAGCGAAGCTGGGATCGCCACGCAAGCGCCCGCGTACGTCACGATCCCGGCAGGAACGCGGATCTCGATCCGTACCATCGACAGCATCGATTCCACCAAGAACCATGTGGGCGATCGTTTTGAGGCGACCCTGGAAGAACCCCTTGCAGTCGACGGAAATGTAGTGGTTCCCAAAGACGCCGACGTCTACGGCCGGTTGGCTGAATCGAAAAAGTCGGGAACGTTTACCGGCCGATCAGAGCTTCAGCTGGAGCTGACGGGGATCGTCGTGAATGGGCAGACCGTGCCTCTGGCGACCGGGGAGTATGAGTTGTCCGGCAAGTCGCGCGGAGCGAGTACGGCAAAGAGAACGATCGGAGGAGCGGCGGTGGGATCGATCATTGGCGCCCTCGCCGGTGGTGGCAAAGGGGCTGGAATCGGAGCCGCCGTCGGCGGTGGAGTCGGCGCAGGGCGGAAATCATCACCAAGGGGGACCAGGTGAAAATTCCAAGCGAGACCCTGCTCGATTTCACGTTGCAGCAGGACCTGTCGGTCCCGAGACCGCGGGAATGACACTACACAGCCTTGAGGAGCAAATGAGAGGAGAATCATGCTTAAGCTAATGGGTTTGATCTGTATCGGTTTGATGACGTTGCCAGCAATTTGCCAGTCAGCGTCGAAATATGAAGTCGCCACGATCATGGAGGTCGAGCCTCATCAGGCTACAGGTGATGGTGCGACTCATGACGTCAGCTATGAGGTTTCCGTCAAAGTCGGCCGCACGATTTATGTCGTCCTTTATACGCCGCCGCTGGGCGCCACGGATGCGGTGAAGTACGCCGCCGGGCGGGAGCTACTGGTACTGGTGGGAGAAAAGACAATCACCTACAACGACATACTGGGCCAATCCCGAGACGTGGCGATTCTGAGGCGGAAATCCGCCGTACAGACCAAGCAGCCCAAGTAAGCTTCAGGATAACTTGGGAAGACTCGGCACCCGGAACTCAGCATTGTTGCTGGCCTCGTTGGCCTCTTCACCCGCGGATGATTTATCTCAAAGAGAATCCTCTGCTGAAGGAAGCTCTGAAGCCGGAGCAAATTTGTTACGCGAGCGCGCGCGGCACCGCCTCCTCCCAACGTCCCTGCGACTTCAAGATTAGTTCGACTACTTCGCGCGCGGCACCCCGCCCCCCCAGCCTGCGAGTGGTAAAGTGGCACACAGCCGCCAGATCAGGTGCTCCATCCGCTACGCACACTGCCAGTCCGGCTCGCCGGGCTAGAGGAATGTCCGGCAGATCATCGCCCAAATAAGCGACCTCGTCCTCGGTCACGCCCGCCTTTTGGGCGCACTCCTCGAACGCAGCGGTCTTCCGCTGCTGTCCCAGACACACAAAAGTGACCTTTAGTTCTTGAGCACGCTGAGCAACGGCTGGTGAATGTCGGCCAGTAATGAATCCTGTCTGGATCCCCATTGTGTGGGCGAGCGATAGCGCCTGGCCATCGTGGGCGTTGAAAACTTTCATTTCGGAGACGATCGGTTCTCCTGAACTGCCAGCGACGGTGGACGAGATCAAGCAGACGCCGCCCTCAGTCAGCGTACCGTCCACGTCCATCAGAAAGAGTTTGATCTTACGGGCGCGGGCCAACACTTCCGGCGACGCGATGTACGCAACATCAGCGTCAGTCATGGGCGGCGCTCCTAATCTGGCTTAAGGAAGAACCCAATCTTGTCATTGATGCTATGAGTAGACTCATTCACATGGCTCCGGTGATCATCGTTCCGCAATGCAATTCTAGAATCGGGCGCTTTCAGACATTAGTGGCGATTCGTGCCACTTGAAGCAAACGAGTAGTCGTTTGTTGATTGTTTGCCGATTGCTCATTGCGGTAGATGCAAACAAACCACCAAACTGCTACCTGCGACGCGCAAGTCGAGCCGTCGTTTCCCCTGTTACAGTTCTAGCTGCGGCCTGTGGTGGGGAGAAATCTTTCACAAGAGTAATGCGCCAAATCATTGGCACCAGCTAACCTTTCGTCCCGCCGATACACGCCGCTGTTGGTGCGATGTACTGCATAACGCGACATTTCCGTCACTGAGCAGAGTTCGGGTATGGAACCTTGCATGCCTGACTATTGGTAGATTCCACTCGAGGACTTGGAGAACATGAATCGAAAAACTATCCCCCCGTACCGCACGCTGGATTCTTATCTTCTGAAGGGTCTTCCCGCGCTTACGTTTTGGACCCTGCTGATTTTGTGCAGGGACGGAGCCTTAGCCCAGACTGCCAGTGTAACGACAGATACATCGTCCAGCATGCGCGCGACCCATCTTCTAGGTTTTCAAGGGGCCAAGAATAACGCTAAGGGGATGCTGTCGATTCAAGATAACGCTCTGCAGTTTCAAGACAGCGGGAAACCCGCTGTGCAGGTACAGGTAAAGATAGCTTCCGTCCAGGGCGTTTTTCTGGGCGAGCAGAGCAAGCAGGTCGGCGGCTTGCCGATGACCTTAGGCAAGACAGCGGCTCCCTACGGTGGCGGCCGAGTGGTTAGCCTCTTCGCACACAAAAATTACGACACTCTCACTCTGGAATACGTGGACGCGGATGGCGGTTTTCACGGAGCGATCTTTCAGCTCGAAAAAGGGCAAGCGGAGGTTTTCAGGAACGAACTGGTGACCAACGGTGCACATGTTAGCGAAACCGCGAACGAGCCTGCGAAGCGAAGCACGACGGAGGTGGTCTGTGAAAGCAACTAAACGAGTCTCAATGTTTGCACTTGCTGCGGCAATTGTGGCCATTGCCCTTGCAAGTCCCACTCAGCCTGCTGCTCAAACGGTGGCGGCAAAATCCTCGGCGGGAGACAACAGCTTTGGTGCTTCACGATGGAGCGTGCAAGTAGATAAGGTCGATCCCGGGGACGTAGCCGTTGCATCTTCCTTTCAAATCGCCATCTACGAAAGCCTGTTGGACGAATTAAGTAAGACGAAGCAATTTAAACAGGTGCTCCGCGATGGCGATCGCAATGCCGGCAGCGTTTCCGACCTGCTGATTCTCAAAACAACTGTCCAGCAATACACACCCGGGAGTGAGACTCGACGCGCGGTGACCACTGTGAGCGGAGCCACGAAGTTGACCGTCCGAAGCCAGCTGTGTACACGAGAGGGCACTGTCATTTCGGAACGCACAATCAACGGCAACGTCCGTTTCATGGGAAGCAACCTGCGGGCTACCCAGAAACTGGCTCACAATGTGGCCAAGGCCATCAAACAAGCATCTTTGCCGGAGCCTGCGCATGCGGCTCCGGTACAAAACGGACAAATCTGAACCAGAACCATGAGGATTGAAGAAAAAGAACCAAACATGTGGAGACAATGAATGGCAGCACCTGGCACCAAAGTTACAATTGCCCTAACGCTCGCTGCATTTTTCGCCATAACAGTTTTCGCAGTCGAGGCGAAAGGGCAGCAGGCTAATCCGGACAGTCAACCGGAACTTTCGACTCCCCTCGAACCTTTGCGTCCCGGGGTCGCCGAAAGCCAGCTTTTCGCAGAACTCGAAGCCCACAACCAGCTTCGGAAATCGGCACTGTTCGACTACACAGTCCTTAGAACTTATCAAGTCGTCGATCTTACGGGAAAGGTGCACGCCGAAGAGATCGGACAGATGGAGTTCCGCGCGCCCGACGAGAAGAGATTTTTACTGACTTCCGAGAGAGGGTCGGGAGTCATTCGCCGGATGGCGCTGAATCCGCTGATCACCAGTGAGATCGAAACTGCAGCCGGCAAGCAACACCACGATAGCTCTATCACACCTGCCAACTATTCCTTAGACTTGCTAGGTGAACAGCAGATCGGACCTTACCACTGTTTCGTGGCGCAGGCGGTTCCCAAGCGTAGGGACAAGTACCTGTTTGAAGGCAAGCTGTGGATCGATGTGGATGACTATGCCGTGGTCCGCATTGAAGGGCACCCTGCAAAGAAGCTCTCCTTCTGGATCGAGCGCGCCGATTTTGTGAGACAGTACCAGAAGATCGGTGGGTTTTGGCTTCCGCAAAGAGATCAGACTTTGGTCCAGGTTCGACTGTACGGCAAGAAGATTCTCACTATTGAACATCAGAATTATGTGCTGAACGCGTCTCGGAACCAGGGGCCTGCGCAACCCACCGGGCAGGCTCGTGCTCGAGCTATCGTTAGCGCGAATTAGTTTCGGTTTTGCCGCTCGGCCCGTAGGCAACAGGTATGCGAAGACGCAGATGTGGTAAGGGCAATTGGTCACTTGCCAAGCTCTCGTCACCCACTGCTCGGACTCGCGTGTACAAGCAACACGGCTGTCAATTCGGGGGCCGCAAGTTGACCTACCAAAGAGTCCTCAGCCTGAGCAAGGTGCGTTTGGAAGTTCATATGCTTCGACAACAGCCAGGCACTGGTAGCCGCCCTGCGGAACACGGGTTCGTGGATTCGACTGTGGTGAAAATTCTTTTGTCCTACGCTTTTGTCGCGAGGAGTTGCAGTGCTTCACAAGTGCGTGAACCCCGATTGCTCCGCACAGTTCCGGTACTTGCATCAGGGAAGGCTATTCGAAATAGAAATTCAATACCTCGAGACTGCAGATTCCGCAGGTCAGGGCAGGTTACGCAACGGCAAAGGCTATGTTGAGCGGTGCTGGCTGTGCGATCAATGCGCGACACACATAGCTCTGCGGTTTGACCCACGCCGGGGATTGGTAGTGGTGTCTTCACTCGGACGTGCAGAAGGAGTGATCACACTGTCAACTCCGCAATCAACGGCAAACGCCGCAACCGGAAGAACACGGGCCTTGATCCGGTCATTAGACATGAATCTAAGAATTTCGACTAACCGAAACGCAGCAGGCCAAAGAAACGCACGAGGGAGTGAGATAGCATGAGCGCAGTACTTCCAGTGGTGTATGTGGCGCGGCACGGCAATACCGCGTGGACCCAATCCGGCCAACATACCGGTCTTACCGACTTGCCTTTGACTCCGGACGGAGAGCGCAACGCCCGTCAGCTCGGGGAGCGGCTGAAAGGCATGACATTCGCAAAGGTATTCACCAGCCCATTGCAGCGCGCCGCCCGAACCTGTGAACTGTCCGGGTTTGGAGCTGGCGCCCAAACCGATCCTGACCTGGTGGAGTGGGACTACGGTAAATATGACGGACTGACCTCAGCCGAAATTCTCCGACAGCGCCCAGACTGGGACCTGTTCCGGGACGGAGGTCCCGGGGGCGAATCACCGGAGCAAGTCGGCGAGCGGGCGGACCGTGTGGTCAAGCGTATCCGCGAGGTTACGGGAGATGTCCTGCTCTTTACCAGCGGACATTTTATCCGCGTCTTGACCGCGCGCTGGCTGGGGCTTGGTCCTGGAGCTGGCGGACGGTACTTTCTCCTCAACCCGGCGAGCTTGAGCGCGCTCAGTTATGAGCACAATCTGTCGCGGCCCGTGATCCGACTCTGGAATGACGATCACCACGTCGCAGCATGAGTCTACGACATTTTTTCAGGCATCGGTGTTAATGGTTGAAACCTTACCTCCCAGAAATGACTCCAATCAGAAAGGTGACTGAATGAGCACAAAAAGTGTGGTGCGCCCAGATTCTGCGAAAGTTGTTCCGATGACAAAGAAGGCATTGGATGTTTCCGAGGTTCTCAAACAGTACCGGTCGTACCCCATTCCGTTTGTCGGAACCGAAGATGGGTTCTATGAAAGACACTTGGTGTTTGACCGTGCGATCGACCCAAAAGTGGCCAGTGCCAGGGAGCGCTTCGAGGCGTTCTCCAGTTCGGTGCGCGACATACTGGCGGAGCGCTGGGTACGAACCAAGCAAACCTACGAACAAAAGAATGCCAAGCGCATCTACTACCTTTCGATGGAATTTCTCATCGGGCGCTCGCTGGCCAACAACGTGACCAATCTCCTGCTCGATCCTCTCGTGCAGAAAGCGGTCCAGGAGAAAGGAATCGATTGGCTTGAACTGATCGAGCAAGAACCGGATGCCGGGCTGGGGAATGGAGGCCTGGGCCGCCTCGCCGCGTGCTTCCTCGACTCGATGGCTACCATGCAGCTCCCGGCAACCGGTTATGGCCTGCGCTACGAGTACGGCATGTTTCGGCAGTCATTCGTGAACGGTTGGCAGCAGGAAAACCCCGACAACTGGCTGCGCGATGGCGATCCCTGGGAGATCGCGCGGCAACACGAGAAAGTGGAAGTTAAGCTCAACTGCACCTTCAAGCTGCACGACGGGCGGGTCGAAGCTATTCCGAACCGGCCGTCCAGCCTTTTCGGCATACCCTATGATCGTCCCATCGTGGGCTACGGAGGAAAGACCATCAATACTCTCCGTCTGTGGGCCGCGGCTGCGCCTGACTACTTCGATTTTCAGGAATTCGGCGCCGGCGACTTTGTCGGCGCCCTCGGCGGAACGCTCCAAGCGGAATCACTGACCCGCGTGCTGTATCCGGACGACTCGACCTCCGCCGGACAGGGGTTGCGATTTGTGCAGGAGTATTTTCTCGTCGCATGCTCGCTGGCCGACCTCGTGCGCCGCTTCTTGCGGCACAACACGGATTGGGAAAAGTTGCCTGAGAAGGCCTCTATCCAGCTCAATGACACACATCCTTCCATGGCGGTGGCTGAATTGATGCGCATCCTGCTGGACGATGCTCACTTGGGATGGGACAAGGCGTGGGAGCTCACCAAGAAGACGCTTGCCTACACAAATCACACTCTGCTGCCCGAGGCTCTCGAGAAGTGGCCAGTCGCGTGGTTCGAATCGCTTCTTCCTCGGCAGTTGGAAATTATTTATGAAGTCAACCGCCGGCTCCTCGACGAAACTCGAGTCCGGTTTCCGGGTGATGAGGGACGCCTCGATCGAATCAGCCTGGTGGAAGAAGGAAGTTCACGCAAAATTCGCATGGCCAACCTCGCCATTGTCGGTTCGCACAGCACCAACGGTGTGGCCGCTGTCCACTCGAAGCTTTTACGGACGACGACGGTCAAAGATCTCGCGGAAATGTTTCCCGAGCGTTTCAGCAACAAAACCAACGGAGTGACGCCACGACGCTGGCTACACGAAGCGAATCCTGCGCTGTCCAGCGCAATCACAGATGCCATAGGGGACAAGTGGATCACCGACCTGAGCCAGCTGGTTAATCTCAAAGCGTTGGCCGGGGACGCTGGTTTCCAGAAAGCCTTCCACGCGTCCAAACGGGAGGCCAAAGCAAAATTCGCGAATTGGCTTAAGGCAACGTCAGGCCAGATCGTCGATCCGAACACAGTTTTCGATTGCCAGATCAAGCGCATTCACGAATACAAGCGGCAACTGCTGAACGCGCTGCGGATCATCGTTTGTTATAACCGGCTGCGGGAAAACCCCAATATGAAGATGGTGCCGCGCACATTCTTCTTCGCCGGTAAAGCGGCACCAGCTTATCGCCTAGCCAAGCTCATCGTAAAATTCATCAACAATCTCGCAGGCACTATTGACGGTGACCCGATTGTGCGCGGCCGGATGAAAGTCGTCTTCCTACCCGAGTACAACGTTTCGCTGGCTGAGCGGCTGCTCCCGGCGAGCGATGTCTCCAACCAAATTTCGACCGCAGGCTACGAGGCCAGTGGAACCAGCAACATGAAGTTCATGATGAATGGAGCTTTGACGGTCGGCACTCTCGACGGCGCGACTATCGAAATGGCGGAGGAAGCGGGCAAAGAGAACCTGTTCCTGTTTGGCTTGACCGTCGAACAAGTTCAAAACAGCCAGAGCTGGTATGACCCACATTGGCATTACGAACACGAGCCGGAGACGCGGGCCGCTTTGGAGCTTATTTTTTCTGATTATTTTAGCCGCAACGAGCCGGGAGTGTTCGCTCCGATACGCGACACTTTGCTGACGAATGGCGACCATTACATGCATCTGGCGGACCTGACATCTTATTGTCAGGCTCAAGATCGGCTGGGCGAACTGTACGCCAATCCCGGTGAATGGGCGCGGAAAGCTATTTTGAATGTGGCGAGTTCCGGAAAATTTTCGAGCGACCGTACAATTCACGAATATGCAACCGAGATTTGGAAGGCGGAACCATGCCCAATACCTTAGAAACACAGCCCGCTACAAGATCGAGTGAACCGGCGCTCTCACCGCTTGCCGGCAAACCTGCGCCCAAGGAAATGCTGATCGATGTTGCCCGCTTAGAAAAAGAGTACTTCGAGCGCAAGCCCGACGTGAGCGATTCCACTCAACTGGTGGCGTTCGGCACCAGCGGACACCGCGGTTCTCCCTTTCACGGCAGTTTCACGGAATCACATATTCTGGCAATTACTCAGGCAATCTGCGACTACCGCCGGGGGCAGGGAATCGATGGTCCTTTATATATGGGGAAGGACACCCATGCAATCTCCGGACCTGCACAGCGCACCGCTCTTGAAGTGCTGGCGGCGAACGGCGTTGAGACCATCATCCAGGAGAACGATGCGGTAACGCCTACGCCGGTAATCTCGCGAGCGATTCTGGTTTATAACCGCGGACGGAAAGACCATCTCGCCGATGGCATCGTCATTACTCCGTCGCACAATCCGCCAGAAGATGGGGGCTTCAAGTACAACCCGCCCAACGGCGGCCCGGCCGATACCGATGTAACGCACTGGGTCCAGGACCGGGCGAACGAGTTATTGCGTGCGAGCAATGCAGGGGGCAAGCGTGTTGCATTCAGCAAAGCGATTCGGGCGGCGACCACCCATCAAGAAGATTTCGTTTTGCCCTACGTTCGCGATCTCAAGAACGTAGTGGATATCGATGCCATTAGCAACGCTCACCTCAAACTCGGCGTGGATCCACTCGGCGGAGCCGCCCGCTATTATTGGGAACCGATCAACTCGATTTACGGATTGGATGTTGTTGTCGTTAATCCAACCATTGACCCGACCTTCTCGTTCATGACCGTAGACCACGACGGTAAGATCCGCATGGATTGTTCCAGCCCGTATGCGATGGCCAGGCTCGTGGGGCTGAAAGATCAGTATCAGGTGGCTTTCGCCAACGATCCTGACTCCGACCGGCACGGAATCGTAACTCCTGTTGCCGGGTTGATGAATCCGAATCACTATCTCGCTGTGGCCATTCAATACCTGCTCACGCACCGCCCGCAGTGGCATCAGAATGTCGCCGTGGGAAAGACGCTGGTGAGTAGCAGCATGATTGACAAGGTTGTCGAAAAGCTGGGCCGGCAGTTGCGTGAAGTGCCAGTCGGTTTCAAGTGGTTCGTGCCTGGACTCGTGGACGGCTCGTACTGTTTCGGAGGAGAAGAGAGTGCGGGCGCCAGTTTTATCCGCCGCGACGGGACGGTTTGGACGACCGACAAAGATGGACCGATCATGGATCTGCTGGCTGCCGAAATTACTGCCTGCACGGGCAAAAATCCTGGCGAACACTACCGCGAACTGACCAAGGAATTTGGCACTCCATACTACACGCGTATTGACGCGCCGGCTACGCCCGAACAGAAGGCAAGTCTGCAACGACTGTCGCCTGACGCCATCAAGGCTTCGGACCTGGCAGGTGAGCCCATCACCGCCAAGCTTACCCGGGCCCCCGGCAATCAAGCTCCGATTGGCGGGCTGAAGGTCATAGCAAAAACTGGTTGGTTTGCGGCTCGGCCCTCGGGTACCGAAGACATCTACAAGATTTATGCGGAAAGCTTCAAAGGTCAGGCCCATCTAAATGCGATCGTGAGCGAAGCTGAGGAGATGGTGAACCAAGCGCTGAATTCCGGAGCACGCCAATGAGCGCCAACGGCGGCCTTGCGAACGTCCCGCCCTTTCCGCCCGAATACCGCGCTTCCGGCCTGTTGTTGCACGTGACGTCTCTGCCATCGCCCTACGGCATTGGTGATCTGGGATCGTCGGCGTTTTCCTGGATCGATCATCTCCATGATGCTGGTCAACGATGGTGGCAGTCGCTACCGCTCGGCCCCATTGGCTACGGCAACTCTCCGTATCAGTCCATTTCGTCGTTTGCCGGGAACGCCATGCTGATCAGCCCCGGCAGCCTGATCTTGGACGGGCTGCTTACGGCAAAAGATTGTGATTTCCACTTTCCTTCAGATGTCGTCGACTACGACGCCGTCATCCCTTTCAAGAACCGGCTCCTCGAAACCGCTTGGACAAACTTCAAAGCCGCAGAGCGCAAGGATCTGCAGGGTGCATTCGATGAGTTCTGCTCTCAACAGGAACATTGGCTGGAAGACTATGCACTGTTTCGCGCGCTGAAAGCCAAGTATCACGGTGCTTACTATCTCGATTGGCCGCAAGAGTTGGTTCAGCGTAGGCCGGAGGCGTTAGCCAGTGCGCGTCGTGAATTGACGAATGAAATTGACCAGGTTCGCTTTGCTCAATTTCTGCTCTTTCGTCAAGGTGATGAAATCAAGAAGCACGCGCATTCAAAAGGCGTGGGTTTGGTCGGCGATCTGCCTTTCTTTGTTTCTCCGGATTCCAGTGATGTCTGGGCCAACCCGGATTTATTCCTGCTCGACGAACGTCGCCGGCCGCGCTTCGTTGCCGGAGTGCCGCCTGACTATTTCAGCGCCCAGGGCCAGTTGTGGGGCAACCCCGTTTACAACTGGGATGCGATTCGCGCCACCGGCTATCGTTGGGCGATCGATCGACTTCGTGCCTTGCTCATTCACGTCGATGTCATTCGTCTAGATCATTTCCGCGGATTCGCGGCGGCATGGCACGTTCCAACTGGTGCGCCAACGGCGCAGTCCGGACAATGGGTGCAGGGTCCGGGCGCGCTCTTTTTCGATGCAGTACAAAAAGAGCTGGGCCTCCCGTTCATCGTCGAGGATCTGGGCATTATCACTCCAGATGTGCGGGCACTCCGTGACCAGTTCCAAATGCCTGGGACCAAAGTTTTGCAGTTTGCCTTCGACGGCAATCGGGACAATCCCTACCTGCCGCAAAATATTCCACACAATGCCGTCGCCTATACCGGTACCCATGACAATGCTCCAACGCGAGAATGGTATGAAGAGTTGCCTGATAATCAACGCCAGAACTTTTGGAACTACCTCAGGCGAGCGCCGGGCGGGAGTGCCGACGCTGCCCCAGCTCTTATGCATCTGACATGGTCATCGCCGGCGGCACTCGCGATTGCTCCCTTGCAGGATCTACTCAACCTGGGGACTGAAGCTCGCATGAACGTGCCCGGTCGCGCCGGCGGAAATTGGCGCTGGCGCTGGCAGGAAGACATACCGTTGCTCCCGGCACTTGAATGGTTGAAGGAGCTGACAGAAAACTCGAAGCGCTGGAGTCCGGCAACCCCGGGTCAGCAGAAAGCCCCGGAAGGCGTAGTTGCTCAGCTAGGACAGTAAACTAGATCTCGATGATGCCGCGCTTCAAGGCGATCGCCAGGGCGTGAGTGCGATCGTTCGCGCCGAGTTTTGAAAGAATGTTCCGCATGTGAGCTTTAACTGTCTCTTCAGAAAGATTGAGGTTATCAGCAATCATTTTGTTGCTGTTCCCAGTGCCTAGCTGACGCAAAACCTCGATTTCGCGCCCACTCAACGCGTCCTCGGCGTGATGCTCCACCAACTCGACAGCAATTTCGGGGGGCATTTTTTTTCGGCCGCCATGCACGATGCGAATGGTCTCAACCAGTTCCTTCCGCAGCATGCTCTTCAGAAGATATCCGTAGGCGCCCGCTTTGAATGCCCGGCCCGCTTGTGCGTCGCCACTATAGGTGGTCAATACAATGATTCGCGCGTCGGGAAACTCTTTGCGAATGGCTGCGATTGCGTCACTGCCGCCCATGACCGGCATCTGCAGATCCATAAGAGTAATGTCGGGACGATGAATACGGAATTGCTCGAGCGCTTCGCGTCCATTGTTGGCTTCCCCGATCAGAACCATATCTGGTTCCGCCGACAGAACCGCCGCGATCCCTTCGCGCAACACCGGATGATCATCCACCGTAAGAATTCGAATGGGCTTGTTGGCCATTATGTTCAACCACCCACGCCGGGCGCCCGGCGAAACCAGGACGCCTTCGATTTTGCGAGCGACCGATAAGCCATGGTCGCCGGAAGGGTCAATCCAATCTCGGTCCCACTTCTGGGCCGGCTCCATAGCTCCAATTGCGCACCAATCCGGCCGGCACGTTCCCGCATGCCTTGCAGACCCCAGTGATCAGTGCGGCCTTTTTCGAGAATGTCAGCATCGATGCCCCGCCCATCATCGCGAACCCGCAATCGGAACTGTCGAGCATCGTAGGTGATCTCGACTTCAACGTGAAGGATATCAGATCGGCGGGCCACGCTCGATCCAGTTCGTGCTGAAGCTCCAATTTTGAACCGGATCAACCTACCGACGTTCGCAAGCTTACGGACTCCTCAAAATAGGTATCGAGCGATAGCTTCAATTAGGGTATACCGCCAAGGCGAAAGCCATTATTCTCGGTACCGTGCAGCGGCTATTTTCGATGTTTCCGCGGGGAGGGCCGGGTTTTGCGCTGTTGCTGATTCGAATTTCGGTGGCAGCGACTCTCCTCCTCAGCCTCTCGGGTGGGCCCAGGCCGTCTTTATTTCCCCTGCTCTTAGCGGGTGCATTGCTCGTCTCGATAGCGCTCGCGATCGGTGCCCTGACGCCCCTGATGTCGTCGATCGTATGCGCAATTGCGATTATGGAGCTTCTGATTGGCCTACGGCCCGATACACTCTTGGTTTCTCTGATTTTGAACTCCATCGCGCTCGCGCTCCTCGGACCTGGAGCCTATTCGCTCGATGCACGATTGTTCGGGCTCAAAGTGATGGTTATGTCACCTCGCAAAGATGCAAACGGGCCCTGAGCCGCGTCGCTTGTTCAGCGCGTGCCAGTTCAATCCGCGAATTCAGTTTTTTGGGAGCTGGGCGTACTCGGCTTTGGCTCGTCGATAGATAGCAAGATCGCGGTCGGCGTCTTTCCAAATGTTAAGGAATTCTTCGTAAGATTCGCGGGCGGATGCGTCGTCGCCCATCAGTCTCTGTGCCCGACCGAGTTGAAGCCGGGCCAGTGGGCCGGTGATAGATTCCCAGCACAAACCCGGATTGTCGATCAGCTTTTGGAACTCGCCCGCTGCCGATCGGCCATCGCCTGACTCCAGGTAGGCCAGGCCGCGGATGTAGGCCGGGTAGAGATAATCGAACGACTGGGTGAATGCGAGGTCGTACTGAATGGTCCCGCGGAGCAGATCGATGGCGGCGTTAGGATCATGCTTCTGCAACTTGACCGATGCGCGAATTGTGGGAACAAGATACTTCTGCACAATCGTGTCCAATGGGGCTTCCTGGCTGACTTCGTCTGCGAGCCGGTTGGCTTCGTCGGTTCTCCCCGACCGGGCGAGCGAGATCCAATTTATTCTGAAGCGCCTGATCCTGGGTTTTGGGCGCCTGGATTGCCCTGCCCGCCTCAGCGTTGCCAAGGGCCGAAAAAACAAGGTCCCTGGAAATATTTTCCGGGTCTGACAGCTTCAATGCCATCAGACGTATGCGATCTGCGGAATCAAAGTGACCCTGCTGAGCTTCAAATGTCGATCGCTCGCGCATGAAGACGGCCCGATTAGGGCCATGTGCTTCGCTATCGAAGGTCCGGTCGAGAGTGCCCCTATCACCTTCGATGAATGCGAGCTGTAATCTAGCGATTCGTAGTCCGAGGCTGTCAAATTTAAGGGCGTCCGCTTGAGCCAGCCATGACCTCGGCTCCGTGAACCTGCTAGCAACTATGTTGTAAGAGGCAGCCCAGGAAAAATAGAGTGGACTTGGCCCCAACCGCGCCGTCTCATCCTGTGCGTCGGCCGCAGGCTGGAGCTGGCCGACCTTAAGCAGCGTGTTCGCCAGGTTGGCATGAAAGAATACATTGCGAGGAAAGAGTTCCAGCGCCTGAAGTAGAACCGAGTAGGACTTGTCGAGTTCGCCAGTTACGGTACTGTAATAGAGAAGCTCGATATTCAGCCTGTCCTTTTCTGTCGTGCGGTCGCGCAATTGGTAAGCGCGAGTGAATGAAGCTGCCGCGAGGTCGTAATGGCCGAGAGTTCCTTGGGCCGCGCCAATCCCTTCGCACGTGATCCCTAGGTTAGGGTCAAGTTCGACTTCCCTCTGAAACAGGGAGAGCGCTGCCTGCGGGTTGCCAGCCAGGAAGAGCTTGACTCCCTTATTGCCCGACTCGAGTGCTTCCAGGGAGGGGCTAAGCGCTTTTTCCAAGGGCTGATTGAAACGGGCCAGCGATTCGACCGGCTCTCCGAGCTTCCTCCGCAGGCGCGCGGCCGTCGCTCCCAACTCATGGACTACCTGATTACGAACGCTAATGTCGGCCCCTTCCTTAGTCAAGATCGCTCCTGATCCGCAATCGAGTGCCCGGATCTCCAAGTGATATCGGTTACCGGCGTCGGCGATTGAATCAGAGATCACCATCTTGCTATTGGTCTTACTGCAAATCTGGCTTGCCACCTCCGGGGTGACCTTGGTGGTCGGCGCAAGTTTCAGTTGCCCCATGGTGGCGTACGTTTTATCCAATCCCAGCAGGTTTAAGTATGGCGTCTGCTCCATTTCATAGCGCAATGCAGTGTTCAAGGCGCCGTCGAAAACAGGGTCGCTCGTTTGGTTGTCCACGTCGGTCAGTACGATCGTGTCGGTGGGAGCGAGAGTGATGCGATGGCGGTAAGCTTCGTAGCGCCGGACGCTCAGCGCAGCAATGGCGAGTAGCGTGCCCGCCGCCAACGCCGCCGCCGCCAGGCTCTTATTGGATGGGCCTCCGGGGTGATCTCTCCTGGTGCGATTCTCGGCGCTGACTCCAGGCATTCGATGGTCGGCATCAATCGATAGCCACGGCGTCCCAAGGTCTCGATGTATCGAGGGCTGTCCGCTGAATCCCCCAGGGCACGGCGTAGGGCCTTGATTGTCGCATTGATGCTTTGGTCGAAATCGACGACGGTATCATTCGCCCACAGCCTGCTCTTGATTTCGTCGCGGGTGACAATCTTGCCCTCCCGTTCAACGAGCATCCGCAAAACCTGGAACACTTGTTCTCTGAGGAGAACCTTATGATTAGGATCTGGCGTCTCAGTCGAGCGCAGTTCGCCAGTAGTGAGGTCGAGCTCAAAGGCTCCGGACAGAACGCGTCCTGAGGGAAGGGTATACATGGGAACCGCACACAAAATACCCAACAAGAAACTGTACCAATGCGGCGCCGGATTTGTCGAACAGAGTGCATCAAGGTCGTCCGGCGAATCTCTTTAAGAATCAATAACTTCCTGATTTCACCTTCATTTCATCGCAAAATCACCGCTCTTCCATTTACACCCATTCGCTATTGCGGTACACAGGCGGGCGTCGGCGCGATTGATCAAACGATATTGATTTTGCGGCACGCCGGGGCCAGACATTCGGGCGCCGCCGTTCCGTTCGACCTTCTGGGCGGTCGCGAGAAGGGCACCTTCACCGGAGCAACACGTTGTGCATCACCTTAGGGGCTCTGAGTCCCCGATGAGCTTGGAAGATTCGGACCTGACAGTCAGCTATACGGCATTCCGAATCAGCAGTCGGATCAAGAATGAACCCCTTATCTCTCGCCTCAAGTGACTCCGTTGCCCGTCAATCCACAGGCCTGCTGCGTTGGAGGCGTCTCGAACCTTACTCGTTTGCGGTTCTTTCCGTTGCGGTGGCATTGGGGGCGGCGCTGTTGCTCGATCATTTGGGGTTCCGCGATGCGACAGTTCCACTTTTCATCTGCGCGAGCGCAATCAGTTCATGCTATGAAGGGCCAGGCCCCGCCGTGCTGGCGGTCGTCCTGTGCTCATTGGCATTCGACTACTTCTTCGTGCCACCACTCCATACCCTCTACATCGCACCCTCGGAGCTTCCGTATTTCGGCATCTTTGCCTTATTCACTGTACTCGTGTCATGGTTCGCCAGGATTCGCCGCCGCGTCGAAGAAAATTTGCGCAACGCTCGCGACGAACTTGAGTCTCTTAATCACGAACTCGCAAAACGCTCGGCAGCCTTGGAAGCCAGCAATAAGGAGTTGGAAGCTTTTGCCTATTTCATATCGCACGACCTACGCGCGCCCCTGTGCCACGTGGTGACATTTGCGGAGCTGTTGCGGAGCAGCGCAGCCCCGCATCTTAATGAGAAAAGCAGGCGGTATCTCACGGTGGTCCTGGAAGAGGCCAATCGGATGGGCAGCTTGATCGATGACCTGCTCGCATTTTCTCGAATGAGCCAAGCGGAAGCTCATTATTCCACCATTAGCCTGCAGCAGATCGTTCAGGAAGCCGTGGCTGAAGCCTGCCAGGATGCCGACGGCCGCAACATTGTCTGGAGGGTAGACGCGTTGCCCGAATGGCATGGAGATCGATCGATGCTGCGCCTGGTTGTGATCAACTTGATTTCCAACGCCGTGAAATTCACGCGCACACGATCCGAACCCGAAATCGAAATCGGGTGCAGCGAACGTAAGAAGGATCACGTGGTGCTGTTCGTGCGGGACAACGGCGTCGGATTCGACATGAAATATTCCAACAAGCTCTGCGGTGTCTTCCAGCGGCTTCACCCGCAAGAGGCCTTTGAGGGGACGGGGATCGGCTTAGCTACAGTTCAGCGCATCGTCGACCGCCATGGTGGTCGCGTCTGGGCGGAGGACAAAGTGGAGGGTGGAGCCACCTTCTACTTCTCACTTTCTAAAGTCGCTGGAGCAGACGGACATGGCCCTTCGGGAACGGATTTTACCTGTTGAGGACGACCCAAAAGATGTTGAGCTCACGCGGCTTCTACGAAATCGGCACGGATGACAACTATTTCCAGAGCGTTCATGTAAGCCATGATCAAGACCTCCTGCAGTGTCAGTCCTTTGTATTTAATACGCCACATAAATCACCTGTGGCTGCATCTTCTTGCGAGCAGTCCTGCTCTCACTGCGGCCGCACCGGAATTCCCAGCTTGCGGATCCGGTAGGCCAGTGTGGTCCGTTTCATGCCCAGCCGGACCGCTGCCCCGTTCGGTCCCCCGGTCACCCAGTTCGATTCTCGCAGCGCGCGGAGCACGTGTTCGCGTTCCATTTCTTCGAGGGTGCTTAAGCTGGTAGTTGAAGCCTGGGTTGTGTCTTGTTTTAGTTCTTCCAGAGGGGCGCGGAGAGAGGTTCCGGGTGAAAGAATCACGGCTCGCTCCAAGAAATTCTGCAATTCCCGCACATTTCCTGGCCAGCGATAATTTGCCAGCGCTTCCATGGTCCGGGCAGGAATGGTTTCAATTCGACGGTTCATTCGCTTGGCATATTTGTCCACGAAGTGGCGGACGATCAGCGGTATGTCCTCGCGACGCTCGCGCAAGGGGGGAACCACCAGCGGGAACACATGCAGCCGGTAATACAAGTCGCTGCGGAATGTTCCTTCTTCGACCATCTGCTTCAGGTCGCGGTGAGTTGCCGCAATCACGCGCACATCCACCTGCTGGGTGCGAGTGCTGCCCAGCCGCTCAAACTCGTGCTCCTGCAGGACGCGCAACAGTTTAGCTTGCAGATCAAGCGGAATATCTCCGACTTCATCCAAGAACAGTGTTCCCTTATCGGCCAACTCGAACCGGCCAGGCTTGCGCATGATGGCCCCGGTGAAAGCGCCTTTCTCATGCCCGAAGAGCTCGCTCTCCAATAACCCGGAAGGAATCGCGGCACAGTTCACCTTGATAAAGGGCCGATCACGCCGCGGGCTACGGTTGTGAATAGCTTGCGCGATCAGTTCTTTCCCGGTACCCGTTTCGCCCTGGACTAACACGCCGGAATCGGTGGGCGCCACGACCTCAACCTCTCGCAGCACCCGTTGCAGTGCCGGGCTCCGGCCTACGATCTCCCCAAAGGACGGCTCGCTCCGCACTTCATCTTGGACATAGAGTTCCTGCTCACCGAATTCGCTCTTCAGCTTCTGCACTTCTGCATGCAGCAGGGAGTTGGCCAGGCCCAGCGCTACCTGGTCGGCGGCAAGCAACAAGAACCGAATGTCCTGCGCAGAATAACTGTAAGGCCGCGAGCCGGCTATGCTGAGGACCCCAAAGCAGCCGCGAGGTGCGCACAGCGGCAGACGACAGAGCGACCGATATCCCACACGTACTGCATTCTCCGCCTCTTTCCGTACGGCCAAGCGTTCATCCTGCTCGCAGTCCTCAATCCAGAGCGCCTGTTGCTCCTGGTAGACCGACCATATCGTGGTTTCCTCGATCGGTATGTCCGGCCACGCGAGCTGTTCCTCGCCGTATGATTTCCAGCGAATGGCGCTATCCGTTTGGTCGAAAATCACGATGTTCGCAACGTCGCATGGGAACAATAGCTGAAACAGCCCAACCATCTCGTGCGCGAGAATCTCAGGGGTCATCGCGGCGATCAAGCTGGAGAGCTGCGCCAGCCCTTCGTAGCGTGCGGCTAGCGATTCCAAGCCTGCCGCAGGGTGTGCGATGGGTGGCTGCTCGTCAGGGTATACAAAAGGTGCTTGTGATGTCAGACCAAATTCAACCGCGCTCATGATTTGCTCCTTCATCGAACGTTATGAGGATGCAGCAGGATTGATTTGCAAACAACCCTAAATAGAAGGTCTTTTCTTGACATAATCGAGTGGTTTTTCGCTCACATGATGAAGTCATGGTGCGCTACCACTTTTGAGTGAGAGCCGGATACCCGGTTTCCAGGGAGGTACTAGTCCGACGCGGGAGCGAACATCTCCAATCGCGCCAAGCTGTTAGGCAAATTAACCGGAAGTCCGCCAACACTTCGCCACGTGCCAAGTTCGGCACTCCAGGCAATCTTCGCATCCACATCGCGAATTTCTCACGCCAGCCTTCAAGTCCCAGTTCTTTCAACGGCTTCAGTAAACATATCCGCTGGTTCGGTGTTTGGACGCAGCAGTGCAGTTACTCCTACCCGATAAGGAACGCAGCATGCGAAGAATCTCACTCATTGTTTTCTCGACTCTGGTGCTCCTTGTCCGCTGCTTTCCCGAGAGCGAACCTGCTGCTCCAGGATCAATTCGCGGCGCGGTTGTCGCTAAGACTCAAAACGGAGAACCTGCCGTTTTGCCGGACGCACGGATCGTCCTTCACGGGCCCATAAACAAGGAGACCCAGTCGGACGCGCAGGGAGCATTCGCGATCGACGGCCTTCCCCCTGGAATGTACGACGTCGAGGCAAGTGCTCCCGGTTTGAACGCGAAACTGTCGGTCGAAGTGAAGCCAGGTGCAGCGTCCATCATGCCGATTGAACTTGGTATGGCGGCTGTCGCGGACTCAGTTACCGTGGCTTCGGCCGCGCTTCCTCCGATTGACGAGTCTGCGCAGCAGAGCACGATCAGCCAATCGACCGTGGAAAACGCGCCCAACCAAGACGAAAAAATCGACAGCTTACTGCCTCTCGTTCCGGGAGTTGTTCGCGGGCCAGACGGCCGGATTAACATGAAGGGTGCTCAAGCAACACAGGCCGGCTGGTTGGTGAATTCGACGAACGTAACCGATCCCGCTACTGGCGGACAAGCCATCAACCTGCCGATTGATGTTGTCTCGTCCGTCCAGGTTATCTCGAATCCCTACGATCCGGAATACGGAAAGTTCACAGGAGCAGTTTCGAGTGTCGAAACTCGCACCAGTGACTTCGACAAGTTTCACTTCTCGATACAGAACATCGTTCCACGAGCTAGAGACCGCGATGGGCACATCGTCGGAATCGGAGCGTTCACTCCGCGGACTACCATAACCGGGCCGCTTATTAAGGACAAACTCGCGTTCACTCAATCCTTTGAATATCGTTTCGTCCGCGTACCGGTTGAGAGTTTGCCTCCCCTGCAACGCGATACGACCCTCGAGAGTTTTGACTCCTTCAGTCAATTCGATTTGAAGATCAACGAGAAGCAGACTGCAACGCTTTCGGTTACTGTTTTCCCCCAAAAGATTGACTACCTGGGATTGAATACCTTTGTTCCGCAGCCCTCGACCCCAGACCTGCATGAACGGGGCGATCAGGTCGCTCTGCAACACAACTATGTCTCAGACTCGGGCAGTCTGCTCACGTCACGACTAGCCTATGAGCGCTTCGACGCGAACCTTTTCCCGAACAGTAATGGGCCTTATCAACTGCTGGTCGAAACCACCGAAGGCGGATTCTTCGACCGGCAGAACCGCGACACTGAACGGGTGGAATGGCAGGAGATTTATCAGGCACACACAAGACAATTACTCGGTTCGCATCAGTTGAAAATCGGCTTCGATTTCTCACATAGCGGTTACCTGGGCTATCAACAGTTTTCACCCGTAGATATCCTTGGCGTTTCGGACTCTAGGTTGCAGCGAATCGAGTTTGGGGCGCCCAATCAGTTTTCTGTCAACCAGAATGAGTTCGCATGGTTTGTTGGCGACCACTGGACCGTGTCCCAACGCTTGACATTGGATTTCGGGTTGCGGTTCGACACTGATTCGGTCACCGATGGGACCCACGCAGGGCCGCGCGCCGGCTTGACCCTCGCATTGACGAGGGATCGCAAGACGCTTCTGAAGGCGGGCGCTGGCCTATTTTACGACCGCGTGCCTTTGAACGCGCCGGTTTTCCGTCAATTTCCGGATCGAACAATTCAGGCTTTTGATCCGACCAATCAGTTGCTTTTGTCGACGACCCTATATACCAACATTATTCCCCGGGGGCTTGCCAACCCGCGAAGCGAAACCTGGAACGTCGAAGTTGATCGACATGTGATGAACAACTTTTTGGTTCGGGTTGCTTACCAACAAAGGTATACCGTGCATGACCTCGTTATCGACCCGGTCACAACGACGAAGGGAAGTTTTTTGACCCTGGCCAACGATGGACGAGACTTCTATCGCGAGTTCCAAATTACTGGCCGCTATCAGATAGGACGACATACGCTGAACGCTTCTTACGTGCGCTCAAAGGCCACGGGTGATCTCAACGACTTCAACCAGTTTCTTGGAAATGATCCTCAGGCCGTGATTCAAGCGGACGCTCGGGGGCCCTTGTCCTTCGACGCGCCCAATCGCTTTCTGACTTGGGGAGAGTTTCGTGCTCCCTGGAAGATGACCGTAATGCCTGTCTGGGACACTCACACCGGATTTCCCTATTCCGTCGTGAACCAGGAGCGCGAATTTGTCGGTCCACGCAATGACGTGAAATTTCCGCGTTTCGATTCGGTCGATGTCCAAGTGCTCAAGGAATTCGGCATAGGGATCCACGGCAAGGAACACAGGCTGAAAGTCGGGATGGGAGTGTTCAACCTGTTCAATCATGCCAATTATCGCGACGTACAAAACGATTTAGACAGCTACCGCTTCGATCACTTTTTCAACAGCGCGGTTCGTACCCTCAGAGGAAAGCTGGTTTTTGGGTTCTGACTTATGAAAACGGTGAATCAATGTCTCATTCTTGCCGCCGGTAACGGGACCCGCATCCGGTCGGTGTCGGGAGGCCTTCCCAAGCCTCTGGTTAACTTTCGCGGGAAGCCCATCCTGGAGCATGTCATTCGCAGAGCGCACCAAGCCGGTATTGATAAGTTCGTGATTGTGGTGGGATATCGGTCGGACTTGATTCGCAGTTGGTTTGAGGGCCGCTCACTGGGTGTATCCGTCACTTTTGTGGAAAATCCGGATTATCACAAGGCCAATGGCATCTCGGCGCTGAAAGCCAGGAATGAAATCCACGAGAATTTCCTGTTGCTGATGGCAGACCATATTTTTGAAGCGGAGACGGCGCAGGTGCTTCTTAACCAGACTCTCAAACCCGGTGAAGTCATTCTCGCCGTGGATCCCAATATCGATCGCATTTTTGATCTGGACGATGCGACCAAGGTTCGGCGCGATGGAGGCAGGATCGTGGATATCGGCAAAGAGATTTTGGACTACGACGCGCTCGATACCGGAATGTTCCTGTGCAGCCCAGCCCTGTTTGACAGACTCGAATCAGCGAAAAAAGATGAAAACTGTTCGCTCTCCGATGGTATGCGGCAATTGATCGCGGAGCGGCGGCTGCGCGCCCTGGAGATCGGCGAGGGTCAATGGCAGGACCTTGATACTCCCGAGGCACTGGCGCACGCCGAAGGAATGTTCGGAGGATATTCCTGCCGGGAATCCATTCTGGAGAATGTCGCCCGTGTCTAGCCGCGTCACAAAAGTGCGGAAGCCTCTGCGGTTGCTGGCAGGCGCATTTGGCGTCTTACTGCTCACCTACCTAGTCCATCGAGCTGGTCCGGCCAAGCTTCTTGAAAGCATGGCCACTCTAGGATGGGGGCTGGCTTTGGTGGTGGCTTGCGGCGGGGTCGCTCATATTCTAAAAACCTGGGCCTGGCGCATCACACTACTCGACGAAAAGCATCACGTCTCTTTCGCGCGCATGCTCGGGCTACGCCTCGCATCCGAAGCAGTTGGTCAGCTAGGTGGGCTGGGGCAGATGTTCGGTGAAGGGCTGCGAGTATCGCTACTGGGTCCCGCTATGCCGCTGGCCAGCGGAATCTCGTCGGTAACGATTGACCGCGCGTTTTTTATCATCAGCGCTGCCGTGGTGAGTAGCGTTGGTTTATTGGCGGTGCTGATTGTCTCGCCGCTGCCGCACGCGCTGGCACTCTACGGGAGCGTTTTTATATCGATTCTTCTCGGTGTTTTTCTGTTGGCCGCAGTCGCTATTGGAAAGCGCTGGTCCGTGCTCTCAGGCCCGGCAGAGACGCTGGGCCGGATCCGATATTTTCGTGGTTGGATCGAACGTAAACGCGTGTTGATCTACTCCGTTGAGAAGAGGCTACTCGACTTTTATCACCACACTCCGGGTTCTTTTTGGGCAAGCTTTGCTCTGAATCTCGCCTGCCACGCCGCTGCCGTATTCGAGGTTTATCTGATTCTGTTGTTTTTGGGCGCCAAGATCACTTTGTTTGGGGCGCTAGCAATTGAGGCGCTGACCAAGCTGGTAAATATCGTAGGCACATTCAATCCGGGAAACCTCGGGACGTACGAGGGCGGGAACATCCTCGTCGCCAAAATGTTTGGCCTCACAGCCGCCGCTGGATTGACTCTGGCATTCGTTCGCCGTCTGCGCGCAATTTTCTGGGCAGCCGTGGGCGGGCTGTGCCTGGTCGTGTTGGCCAAACCGAGACAAGAAAGCCATCCCCTTGGAACTGACGGGGACATTTATGCGAATTGGGGCTGAACCATTGTTACAAAACCAGCAGCTAACAAATAGCAAGTCGATCAGCCGCCCTCACACTGCCGTTATTCTTGCAAACAACCTGAATGCTTTCGGGTTCGGCTCACCAATGCCCGAGGTCGGTGCTCTTCCCATCTTGCTGCGAAGCATCCTGGGAGCGCATAAAGCCGGTGCCTCGCGAATCGTTGTTATTATCGACGTGGCCAAAGGCCGCTGCATGCGGGACGAACTGCTTCAAACCGGACGTATTCCCGGCAGCGTCGAGTGGTGTGAGTTCAACTCAGCGCAAGCGTCTCTACCTGCCTTGCTAGGGCGGCTAGCTTCAGAAGTAGACGGACATCTGGTGCTGATTGCTGGAGATTGTGTCCACCATCCTTCGCTGCATCGGCGTGTCGCCGAATGGCGTGGAGAAGGTACCGCTTTGGCGCTCATGACCGGTGACAAGTTGGTGGGCGTCTGCGCGCTCTCACGGGACATAGTGATCGACCTTGCCCGCACCTGTCCTGCAATCGCCCGCTCTATTGCCGATGTGCTTGCCTGGGTCACGCTGACTCATTCCGTCGTGCGCAAATCGGTGGCGGAAGAAAAATGGCAATGTGTTCTCAGCGAGCAGCAGCGCCTGTCGGCGGAGCAGAAACTGAACGGCTGGCTTGTGAAGCCCACAGACGGAATTTTTGCCAGGATGAACCGCAAGCTCTCCATACCGATCAGCCGCAAGATCATTCCATTCCCCATCTCGCCCAACATGGTCAGCTTGTTCACGCTGGGTGTGAGTTTGGCGGCTGGCGGTTTCCTGGCGTTGGGTGGCTACTGGAATATGCTGACGGGCGCTATCCTCTCCTGGCTGGCAAGCGTCCTCGATGGATGCGACGGCGAGGTGGCTCGTTTGAAACTTCAGGAATCCGATTTTGGCTGCTGGCTGGAGACCGTATGTGACTATCTTTATTATTTATTCATTTTTGCGGGCATGACGATTGGCCTTGTGAGAAGCTCAGGCAATCGGACATATTTATTGTGGGGTGGTCTCCTGGTGTTCGGCGCGATTGCCAGTATGCTCACTACCGGATTGCAGCGTCAGCAGTTGACTCGTGGGCGCCCGGAACAGTATTTGGGTATGTGGCAGAAACAAGCCGACAGCCGTAGTTCTAATCCGTTCTTGTTTCTTGGACGGCACACTGAGTTCATCATCCGGCGCTGCTTTTTGCCTTATGTGTTTCTGTTTTTTGCGCTTTTCAGCGTGATGAATTGGCTCCTGATTGCGGGGGCGGTGGGTGCAAATCTGGTTTGGATGATCGCGCTTTACTCCTATCTCACATTTGTTCCGGCACGAGCGTCGATGGCGCCAGGCCGTGCGGCTTAGTTAAAGGGCTTCAATAGCCAAAGCTACTGTGTCTGTGTGGCAATGAACGAAATCATTACCGACAACTTCGCGCCGTTCCGTCTGGTAATCTGGCCGCCCAGTTCGCTCCGCATTGTCGATTGGAACATTGATCGCGGGTTACAGCTGCAGGGAGTCATCGATTTCCTGGCAGATACAAACGCAGACGTTCTCATCCTGCAGGAGGTGGATCTCAATGCCCGCCGCACGCATCGCCTGAACGTCGCTGAAGAGGTCGCCCGAAAGTTGCAGATGAACTATGTTTTCGGACGCGAGTTTCAAGAACTTGTCCAGGGATCCAAAACGTCTCCTGCGTACCATGGGCAGGCTACGCTCGCGAGGTGGCCCATCTCTAATCCGCGCTTGATTCGATTCTCACGACAATCACACTTTTGGCGGCCCCACTGGTATCTGCCAAAAATGGATCCGTTTCAGGAGAGACTTGGAGGCAGGATCGCTCTCGTGGCCGACATCAATATCGCTGGAAAGAATCTTGTGACCTACAACCTTCATCTGGAAAGCCGTGGTAGTGATCAATTACGCCTTTCACAGATAACGGAAGTGTTGTCAGATGCGACGCGCCAGGACGCCCAGTCCCCAGTGGTTGTTGCAGGGGATTTCAACTTAGATGCTTCCAACACAGGCGCAGCCTCGGCGCTTGCGGCGGCCGCATTCCAGGATGCGATCGCGACTCCGCGTACGCCTACAACCCCATCACGACATCTTCTTGAGCCAGGACGGCCAATTGATTGGGCTTTCATTCGCGGACCGATACGAGCTGGTTCCGGCCGGGTTCACAACCAGGTAAAAGCATCGGACCACTACCCAATATCGTTCACGCTGGCACCGTCACGAGGCTCGTCTTGAGACTTACTACCGCCGGTTTTGAACTCCACTTTACAAGGAGATGCGTGCCAAGGGGGTACTATTTACTATGCCCAGGAAGCAGGATTTTAGTGGGGTGCCGGCGCAATTTGTCGATTCAGTGCGCATATTGCACAGGCGGCGCAGCACCCGGCGCTGATTAATCTATTCAGGGGAACCCATGAGAACAGCAACATTGGCCGACGTGGATCTAATCAAGAGTATTTTGCTGGTATCGTTCAAGAATGACCCACACCTGACCTGGCTTTTGGAAGAAAGCAAGAACAAGTTTAAGCTCAATGTTTTAATCGATTACGTTGTGCATCAGACCCTTCGGAGGGGTGAAATATATTTGACTGACGACAATAATGCGGTCGCGTTGTGGGATTTTGAGCGAAACGAAAAGATGTCATTCCATTACATTTGGCAAAACTTAGCCTTCCTTATCCAGATCGGCATAAGGTCCGTCGTAAGAATTGTGGAATCAGAAGCTCTCGTTCACAATAATTTTCGCAAATATCCGCATTATTGCCATTTGTACATGATCGGAGTCTTGCCAGAAGCACAAGGAAAGGGATTGGCGAGCGCATTAATGAATCCGATGATTCAGAGGATGAAACAAGAGTCGATTCCTGTATTTCTTGAGACGGCAAACCTGCGTAATGTCGACATATACAGAAAGAAAGGCTTCAAGATCTTTGAAAGCCTGACTATCGGGGATCGCAACCTAGTTCTCATGTCTACTGAAACATAGGTTGCGACATATTCAAGATGTCTATTTAATTAATCCGCTTCGCAAGGGCCGTTTGCTTGGCCACTGTCATCCAAACCCAGAATTGCAGCCCTATTCACAGACATTGCAAAAGCAGGTCTACAACAAAGCGGAGAGCTCCTTGCCATCATTGGCCTCAGCAGCGACCAGTCGACTGGCAATAGCCAACAGACCACTCACCGACATGCCACACATCAGCACTCCTGTAACACTCTCTACCGGACCCAAAGCCCGCCAAACCCGCGGGAGAACGACATCGCCGTAGCCGACGGTCGAATAGCTACTGGCGGAAAAATAGAAGCAAGATTCCCAGGTTGGAAGACAACGCCAGTGATAAAAGCCTGCCCACAGCAGAATCTGCAAAATGTGCAAAACAATCATGGCCGCAGAAAACCGGACAATAAGTATGCCCGCACGCCATGAGCTTAGCCCATTCTTGCTTCTGGCAATATAGGCTCTTGCCAAGCGGATGAGAACGGCCATCCCTGCGCACTGCACCCAGAGCGTGATGGACACGAGAATGGTTGCAAATCCGGCCTCTCGAGCGAAGACCATGGAGATTTCTGTCGTTTCGGTTTGTTCGACGAGGCTCTTCGTTTTAGGCAGCCGACGAAGATCTTTCGCAGTTCACCCAAAGTTCGAAGTTAGTTCCAAGAATGCCCAATCCTGCCCGGCTCCGATAAAAGCGTCGCAACTGGCCAGACTTGTCTGACCTTCCGGTACATACGACCGAGACCGGATTCTGCGCAATTTTGTTTGAATTCCACCAAAACGATCTTCATAAAGCTTGTTTTCAGAAAGTATTCGATTTCCTCACACCAACGGTCTTTGAGAAGCACTCCCAATTCCAAAGACGAACCACCCCCAGCGCTGCGGTCGCGCGTAACCCCTCGCGCTGCATCGATTGTCAGGTCCTCCCACGCCGTTTGCCTTTGGCCTCGATCACGCTGACCTGTCACCTGCCAGAGTGTTGTCACGAACTTGCAGAATCTGCAGAGGCCCATGGACGGACGTTCCTTCCAACCGTTTGTCCCATCACGATTTGCGACCTGTGTGGCCTTACCGCTCAGTGGAAACCAGGATGCAGAGTGTAGGTAGACGGGTCTCGGAAAAACTGCTCAAGAAGAACCCATCCGTTTAGGAGGATGAGTGCAGAGAACAGTAAGGTCAACGCTATTTATCCCTACAATTGTCGCCATGGTTATCTCGGCAGGTTATTTGTCACTTGCGCAAGAATCAGCCGCGCAATCGGCTAAGCAACTTAAGGCTCCCAATGGTCCCGCAATTTACGAGGACTCGCAATGGGCTCCTGATCAAGACGTGGAACTGTTGAGGAAAGACCTGAGGTCGCAAAAGAAGCAGATCATCGCGGCCAACATGGACTTGACAGACACCGAGGCAGAAAAGTTCTGGCCCGTCTATGACCGGTATGCCGCGGATCTGGCGAAGATCTACGACACCAAAATTGCCCTTGTCGAAGAATTTCTGGACAACTACAACACGATGAGTGGCGATGAGGCAGAGGTCTATTTGCGTCGCCGTGCTGCAGTAGAAGAAAACGTCATGCAACTGCGGCTCAAGTACGTGCCTGAATTTCGCAAAGTGCTGTCGGGCCGGCAAGCGGCACTGTTTTTCCAGATCGAATGGCGGCTCGATCTGCTGATCAACTTACAGTTGGCGCAGGCTCCTCTCATTGATCCTTAGAGGCAAAGCTTCACACGGATAACAGCGTGGAGATCTGAATCGTTGTCATTAGCCAAACCGTTGACAACCACCACCCGCTTGTCTTGAAAGCTCGAGCCGCATACTTTTGTCGAGAATCGCTGTAAATGCTTGCGCCGCTCGCCAATGTGTCCTTGCCGCCAGGGCAAGACGGTATGGAATGGTGAATGCTCAAAGAAAGTTGCCTGACGATGGCTGGCCTACCTGCGTCCGCAAGGAAGAAAAGAGGCAGGCAAAAGCAGGGATCAACTGAATGTTCACCGAGTTACATACACATTGGAAACCGCTTTTCAGTCGGTTCGTCGGTTGCACGGCGACGATTGCACTCGGCGTTCTGTCGGCGAACGGCCAACAGTCGGATCAGCTTCAGCAGCAACTGCAGCAATTGAAAGAGCAATACAACACTACCACTCGTGCCCTCGAGCAACGCATCGCGGCTCTTGAGCAGCAAATCAAGGAACAGAAGGAGGCCAAGGAAAAACAGGAAACGGTTTCCGCGGTAGAGCTCGCGGCGGAGCAGACGGAAAAATCTGTTCTCGGACAGTCAGATGAGGTTGGGGCGAAGTTTCAAGGCCAACTGCCACAAGAGCCAACGTATGACTTCTTAAGGGAAACCGACACGAAGATCGTAAAGTTGCAGGAGCAAGTAGGCGTCTTTGAGTTTCACGGATACTTTCGCTCTGGTTACGGTCTCAACGGCGAGGGCGGACAACAGGTTGCCTTTCAGGCTCCTGGCGCGGACGCGAAATACCGGCTGGGAAATGAGGCGGAAACTTACGCGGAACTGATCTTCGTCAACAACTGGATCAATCCGCAACACGGCTCTGACAAAGCGTGGATCAGGACCGAGGTGATGATAGAAGCCAACACCACGAACTCTGCCAGCTACGCGAACTTTGCCAATGGTACCGGTAGCGATCAGTTCCGCTTCCGTGAGGCCTTCGTTCAGGCCGGCAATATCTTTGAGAGTCAACCGGGTGCTAAGTTCTGGGCTGGAGAACGTTATTACCGTCGGCAGCATATCGAGATCGACGACTTCTACCCGCTGGACATGAGCGGTTACGGCGCCGGTGTCGAAGACTTGAATCTGGGCTTCGCCAAGATGGCGCTGGCTTTCTTGTCGGGTGCAAGGCCAGACATCGTCACGCAAAATGGTAACTACGCCAAGAGCAACATAGACATCCGTTTTTATGATCTCAAAGGTCCGGCTGGGCTGTGGGCTGGATGGTTTGATTTTGCGAGGGCCAAAGGCGGTACCGAATCATCTACACAAACCGTGATCCCGACTAGCAATGGATACGCCGTGGGACTGCGGCATCAGCGCTTGGAGTGGCACGGCGGTTATCACACTTTTGGCATCCAATACGGAACGGGAGCGGCCAGCAATTACAGTACGTCCCTGGACGATCCGGCGCGTTTTCTCAACAGTTCCGCAAGGTTCTTGGCAACCGAACAGATCCTCTTTCAGCCGAATGACAGGTTCGCCATCATGCCCATCTTCGTTTACCAGAGGACAAAGGATGGGAACCCGCAACACCCATGGCAGCAGTGGGTCTCATTTGGGGCGCGCCCGGAGGTCTTCTTTACCAAATATCTGTCGCTCGCGTTCGAGGGCGGCTTTGATCACACGCACAGCAAGGTTGGCCTTTATGACGGTTGGCTGCGCAAGTTCACCATTGCGCCGCAAATTGGGGCGGGACGCAAATTCTTCAGCCGCCCAGTCTTGCGCGCCTTTCTGACTTACGCAAGCTGGTCGGACGGACTGCGCGGATTTGTAGGTGGGATTCCCTATCAAAGCAAAACTAACGGATTGACGTACGGAGTGCAAGCGGAGACGTGGTGGTAGAACCGGAGGCGCAAAAAATGGGAACTAGCGAAATAACGAACAGCTCAGCACCGGTGCAAGGCCTTTCGGCGCGGACAACGACAGGAAGTTATGCCCGTCCCCTTGCGATCGTCACCACGTTGTTTTTCATGTGGGGATTTCTTACCTGCCTGAATGACATTCTGGTGCCACATCTGAAGTCGATCTTCGATCTCAGTTACACGCGGGTCATGCTGATCCAGTTTTCATTTTTTTCGGCATATTTCTTGTTCTCGATACCTTGGTCGAGATTCGTGAACCGGATCGGATACCAGAAAACCATGGTGGTTGGCCTGCTAACCATGGCTTGTGGTGCTTTCCTGTTTCTTCCAGCCTCATCTGCCGCTTCCTATCCTTTGTTCCTGACCGCGCTCCTCGTCCTCGCCGCCGGGATCACTGGCCTCCAGGTTTCTGCCAATCCGTACGTGGATCTGCTGGGGAAGCCAGAAACAGCATCAAGTCGTCTGGATCTCACACAAGCGTTCAACGCGCTGGGTACGACAATCGCACCAAAGGTCGGGGGACTGCTCATCTTGAGCGCAGCACCACTCGCGGTCGAACAGCTAAGGCAGCTGGCGCCGCAGGCTCTACAGGCCTACCGCGTGCAACAGGCAGCGTCAGTCAGAATGCCATACGCCGTGATCGGATTGGCGCTAGTCCTGTTGGCAGTCTTGATTGGCATTTCCAAACTTCCTCAAGTCGAAACTAGTACGAGCAACGCACAGAAAGTTGACGATTCAATCTGGAAACATCCCAATTTGTTTTTGGGTGCGCTTGGAATCTTTTCTTATGTTGGCGCGGAAGTTTCAATCGGAAGTTTTCTGGTGAATTATTTTGGTTTGCCCGAGATTGCAGGGCTCTCGCCCAAAACCGCAGCAGGTTTCGTGTCTTTCTACTGGGGTGGGGCGATGATTGGGCGATTTCTCGGAGCCGCGGTCCTGCGAAGAATCAGGCCGGGACGTCTGCTTGCCCTATGCGCCACCGTCGCCGCCGTGCTAGTCACTGCGTCGATGCTGTCAGGTGGGCACACGGCGATGTGGGCGATTCTGGCCGTCGGGTGTTTCAACTCCATCATGTTCCCCACCATTTTCAGTTTGGGAGTGGCAGAGCTGGGGGCATTGACCGGAACGGGGTCGGGCCTGCTGAATATGGCGATCGTGGGAGGTGCAATTCTTCCGCTTGTACAAGGCACAATCGCCGATCGCATCGGACTTCATCATGCGTTTTTCGTTCCCGTAATTTGCTACGTATACATCTTGTTTTATGGCCTGAGCGGCTCGAAGCCGAATAGCGAACGCTTTGCGAGAGCGTAGCAATCGCAGACTGGAGATAAGCATGCTTATTGCAGGGGACATCGGGGGTACGAAGACGGATTTGGCGATCTTCTCGAATGAAGGCGGGCCTCATGCGCCGGTGGCAGAAGCAAAGTTTCATAGCGCTGACTATCCCAGCTTGCAAGCGATCGTGAAGGAATTTCTGGTAAAGACCAAAATCGAGGTCGATCGAGCCTGCTTCGCGGTGGCGGGACCGGTGATTGACGGGCGGGTGAAGACTACGAACTTGCCGTGGGTCATTGAAGTGGCCTCTCTGGCTCGTGAGCTGAACATCAACCTCCAGTCAGTTCGCCTGATCAATGACCTGGAAGCAATTGCCCGTGCAGTCCCGATCCTCAGACCCAGTGACGTTCATACGATTAATGCCGGTGTGCCCGTTCCTAAGGGTGCCATTGCAGTGATTGCACCCGGTACCGGCTTGGGGGAGTCGTTCCTCACGTGGGATGGCTCACGGTATGTGGCGCACAGTTCAGAGGGTGGTCATTCAGACTTTGCGCCGACGGACACGAGACAAATCCGCCTGCTCGAATACATGTTCAAGAAATTTGATCATGTGAGCTTGAGCACGTATGTTCGGGAGTTGGGATTCCTAATATCTACGGGTATCTGCGAGACGTCGAAGGCATTGCGGAGGAGCCCGAAGTCGCTGCCCAGGTGGCCTCCGCCGACGATTCGTCTTTCGTGATCATCAATCGAGCCGTTGATGGCAATCGCAGCAAGCTGTGTGCGGCAACCATTGATTTTTTCGTTTCGATCCTGGCCAGTGAGACGGGCAATCTCGCGGTGAAGGTGCTTTCGACAGGCGGGGTGTATGTGGCGGGCGGCGTTGCGGTACACACTCTGCGCCTGATCGAGAACCCCACCTTCATGCAGCATTTCGAGCGCAAAGGACGATTTGCAGATTTGATGGGGCGTATCCCAGTTCATCTCATCGTTGCTCCCGCCGGTCTGGCTGGGGCGGCCGCGTACGGGTTGCAGAAGACGATTCCAGAGCTTGCATTCAGCTAGGACGAAAAGTTCGCGTAGCGAAACACTTTACCGGATGGAGAGTTTAATGAAGGTTTTGGTTGTTGATGTGGGTGGAACGCACGTCAAGGTGCTGGTCAATGGTGAGGTAGAGCCACGGAAATTTGCCTCGGGACCTACGCTGACGGCAAAGCAAATGGTCGCGGGAGTTAAGAAGGTTGTCGGAGATTGGCGGTACGACGCAGTCTCGATTGGTTTCCCAGGGCCGGTGTTGCGAAATCACCCGGTTGCAGAGCCGCGCAATCTCGGTGGTGGTTGGGTCGGCTTTGATTTCCGGACCGGCTTCGACCGTCGCGTGAAGCTGGTGAACGATGCAGCCATGCAAGCCTTAGGCAGCTATCGGAAACGGAAGATGCTGTTCCTGGGATTCGGAACCGGGCTCGGGTCCGCCCTGATAGTCGACGGTCTCGTGGAGCCTGTGGAACTGGGTCACCTTCCTTACAAGAAGGGGACTTACGAAAGCTATGTAGGTAACGAGGCATTAATAAAGGACGGCAAGAGGAAGTGGCGTCAGCACGTTGCGGACGTCGTAGCCCGGTTAACAGCGGCGCTTGAGCCCGACGAAGTGGTTTTGGGAGGTGGCAACGGAAAGGAACTGGAAGAGCTGCCTCCCAAGTGCCGGGCCGTCGACAATCGCGATGCGTTCTTACGCTGCTTTCGCCTGTGGGAGGAAGAAGACGAGGGACGATCAGTGTCTCCTTCTGCCACCGGGACGACTCTAAATACTATGAGGACAGGAAAGGACAAAGAATATGGCAGCACGAGTGGAAGCAATCACGAGGCGCCCAGCCCTGAAACGGCAGGCATGGAAGGATCTCGGCGCTCACTATAAGGAGATTCGCGATTCACACCTGCGACAGCTCTTTGCAGATGATCCCAGGCGGGGTGAGCGTCTTACGCTCGACGCCGTGGGCCTGCATCTCGATTACTCCAAGAACCGGGTTATCGATGAAACTCTCGAGCTCCTTTTTCAACTCGCCGAGGAATCCGGTTTGCGAACCCGCATCGACGCCATGTTCAACGGGGAAAAGATCAACATAACCGAGAAACGCGCGGTCTTGCATGTGGCCCTGCGCGCTCCGAAAGATGCGTCCATTCTCGTCGATGGCAAGAACGTAGTTCCAGAAGTGCATTCGGTGCTCGACAAGATGGCCGATTTTTCAAACCGCGTGCGGAGCGGGGAGTGGAAGGGGTACACCGGCAAGCGCATTCGTAACGTGATCAACATCGGGATCGGCGGCTCCGACCTCGGGCCGGTTATGGCTTACGAGGCGCTCAGATACTACAGCGAGCGCTCCATGACGTTCCGGTTTGTTTCCAACGTTGACGGCACCGATTTCGCCGAAGCGGTGCGGGATCTCGATCCCTCGGAAACCATGTTCATCGTTTCTTCAAAGACCTTCACAACACTCGAGACGATGACGAACGCGCACAGCGCTCGTGCTTGGTCAGTTGCCAGGTTCGGGGGCGATGAAAAATCAGTTGCGAAGCATTTTGTTGCGGTCTCCACAAACGCCGCGGAAGTAGCGAAATTCGGAATCGACACCGCCAATATGTTCGGGTTTTGGGATTGGGTCGGCGGCCGTTATTCGATGGATTCGGCCATCGGCCTCTCCACGATGATGGCCATCGGGCCTGACAACTTTCGCGCCATGCTGGATGGTTTTCACCAGATGGACGAGCACTTCCGCACTGCACCACTTAAGCAGAACTTGCCGGTGCTCATGGGCCTTTTGTCAATCTGGTATAACGATTTCTTCGGCGCACAAACCGTGGCCGTTCTGCCTTACGAGCAGTACCTGAAGCGCTTTCCAGCTTATCTCCAGCAGTTGACCATGGAGAGCAACGGCAAGCACGTCACACTCGACGGGAAACCGGTAACTCATGAGACCGGTCCAATCTACTGGGGCGAGCCGGGCACGAACGGTCAACACTCGTTCTACCAATTGATTCACCAGGGGACACGGCTCATCCCATGCGACTTCATTGCTTTCTTGAAGACACTGAATCCGCTTGGCCGGCATCACGATATGCTGATCGCCAATGTTTTTGCCCAAACCGAGGCACTTGCGTTCGGCAAGACACCGGAGCAGGTAAAGGCTGAAGGTACGCCTGATTGGCTGGTGCCACATCGGGTCTTTGAAGGGAACCGCCCATCGAACACGATCCTGGCCGAGCGGCTAACGCCGGAAACCCTGGGCAAACTGGTGGCACTCTATGAGCACTCTGTGTTCACTCAGGGCGCAATCTGGAATATCGATTCATTCGATCAGTGGGGCGTTGAACTGGGCAAGGTTCTGGCGCAACGCATTATCCCGGAACTCGAAAGCGAAGACGAACCCAAGCTTGCCCACGACAGTTCAACCAATAATCTAATTACTTTCTATCGGAAGACTAAGGAGACCGCATGACAAGTGTCGGCTTTAATAAACCTCTCTACATTCTCCCGTTCGACCACCGGGGCTCGTTCCAAAAGAAGATGTTCGGATGGGACGGCGCCTTAAGTCCGCAACAGACGGCGGAAATTGCTGCCGCCAAGCGGGTCATCTACGACGCATTTACGGCTGCCATCGACACCGGCGTGCCGAAGGAGAAGGCAGGAATTCTTGTGGACGAGCAGTTCGGCGCCGCAATTCTGCGTGATGCGAGTGCGGAGGGATATACAACTTGCTGCCCGGCTGAGAAAAGCGGGCAGGAGGAGTTCGACTTCGAGTACGGTGAGGACTTCCAAAAGCACATTGAGGCTTTTCATCCGACGTTCTGCAAAGTTCTCGTTCGCTACAACGCGGAAGGAGATCAGGAACTGAACCGGCAACAATCGGCTCGCCTAAGGCGCTTGTCGGAATATCTGCACAGCAACAAGAGTCGCTGCCGGTTCATGTTTGAACTACTCGTTCCGGCGGAGAAGTCTCAGCTCGAACGGTTTCATGGAGACAAGAAGGCTTACGATCTTCAGCTTCGTCCTCAGTTGATGGTACAAGCCATCGAGCAGTTGCAGGACGCGGGCGTCGAGCCTGACGTGTGGAAGATTGAGGGCCTCGACCGAAAGGATGACTGCGAGAAACTCGTGGCTGCTGCGCGCCGGGGAGGTCGCAATGAGGTTGGCTGTATCATCCTCGGCCGGGGTGAAGACGACAAGAAGGTTCAAGAATGGCTTACGACCGCATCCGCTGTGCCTGGCTTCATCGGTTTTGCGGTTGGACGGACGAGCTTCTGGAATCCACTGATTGACTGGCGCAGCAAGAAGATCACACGGGATGCGGCAGTAGCCGAGATTAGCCGCCGCTATCAGCAATTCGTGGAGATCTTCTAGACCAGCAACAAAACTGTTCTTGCGTAGGAAGGAACCGGAACGCAGATGGAGAGCGCTATCGTCAAGCTGGCGCCATCGATCCTGGCGGCTGATTTTGCTCGCCTCGGCGAACAGGTAACCGAAGCCGAGGGGGCCGGAGCTGACAGGATCCACATCGACGTAATGGACGGGCACTTTGTGCCGAATCTCTCGATGGGAGCACCGGTAGTCGCATCGCTGAGGCGTGTCACCCGGCTTCCGCTGGAAACGCATTTGATGATTTCGGATCCCGACTCTTTCTTCGAAGAATTTGTAGCGGCCGGCTCGGACTCCTTTCTCGTGCATTGGGAGGGAAACAATAACTTGCATCGCACCGTGCGCCGGATCAAGCAACTCGGAAAGCGAGCGGGGGTTGCCATCAATCCTGCCACACCGGCTAGCGTGCTGGAAGAAATTCTGCCCGATCTAGACCAGGTGTTGGTCATGACCGTTAACCCCGGTTTCGGGCATCAGCATTTCATCCACAGCGCGCTGCCCAAGATTCAACGCGTTCGCCAGATGATCGAACGGATGAAACTTAGCTGTGAGGTGGAAGTGGATGGAGGCGTCGATGAAGAAACCGGGTCGCTGGCGGCCGAAGCGGGTGCCGATGTCTTTGTCGCTGGCTCATCGATTTTTGGCAACAAAGCAGGTGTGGCCTCGGCTATGGACGGGCTACGCACAAACATTGCTCGTCAACACGTTGTCTTAAACACTTAACTAATCTCGTTTCTTTAGGAGATACAAATGCAACTTGGAATGATCGGTCTTGGAAGGATGGGCGCCAACATGGTGCGGCGCCTCATTAATAAAGGACACAACTGTGTGGTGTTCGATAGGTCGCCACAAGCCGTAAGTGACTTAGTCAAAGAGAAGGCCACCGGCGCTGCTTCGCTCGCAGAGTTTGTGAAGAAGCTTGAGAAACCACGAGCCATTTGGCTTATGGTTCCCGCGGCAGTCGTCGACAAAACCATCGCTGATTTGCTTCCCCTTCTGGATGCGGACGACATCCTGATCGACGGAGGAAATTCCTACTACGTCGACGACATTCGGCGTGCCAGGGAACTGGCTCCCAAAATCCACTACGTGGATGTCGGCACCAGCGGAGGGGTGTGGGGCTTGGAACGCGGGTACTGCATGATGATTGGCGGAGAAAACCATGTCGTTCATCGGCTCGACCCGATCTTCGCAGCACTGGCTCCGGGAATGGGAGATGTTCCTCGCACACCCGGCCGTGACAAGATCGGCGGCACGGCCGAGCAGGGCTATCTGCATTGTGGCCAAAACGGTGCCGGCCATTTCGTCAAAATGGTTCACAACGGGATCGAGTACGGAATTATGGCGGCGTACGCTGAGGGTCTGAGCATTCTCCGCTCTGCCAACGTTGGTAAGCAAGAAAACGCCGCCGCCGATGCTGAAACAACGCCTCTGCGGAATCCCCAGGAGTACCAGTACGATCTGAACTTGCGCGACGTAGCCGAAGTATGGCGCCGTGGGAGTGTAATCGCCTCGTGGTTGCTTGATCTGACGGCTGCCTCGCTTGTTCAGGATTCGAATCTCTCGAAGTTTGCCGGCCGGGTCTCGGATTCGGGCGAAGGCCGATGGACCATCAAAGCCGCGATCGACGAAGCTGTGCCGGCGCCGGTCCTGACCGCGTCCCTTTACGAACGATTCAGTTCGCGTGGTAATGCCGATTTCGCCGACAAACTGCTGTCCGCGATGCGTTTTCAATTCGGCGGACATCTGGAACAATCCGATAGCAAGACGAAGGTGGCTTAAGGAGATGACCGTGACCAATTCCCATTCCGACGCGTTGGTGTTCTTTGGTGCAACCGGTGACCTCGCTTACAAAAAGATATTTCCTGCACTGCAGGCGATGGTAAAACGAGGTCATCTCAATGTTCCGGTCGTTGGTGTAGCGAAGGCTGGCTGGACGCTCGATCAACTCAAGGCGCGGGCTCACGACAGCCTTGAAAAGCATGGCGGAGTCGATCTGGCCGCGTTTGAAAAGCTCGTGAGCTTGCTTCGCTACGTTGACGGCGATTATCAGGACCCGGAAACGTTCTCCGCCCTTCGCAAAGAACTCAAGGACGCGCACAACCCAGCGCACTACCTCGCAATTCCACCGGTTCTATTCGAAACAGTGGTAGAAAACCTGGCGAAATCGAATTCCTCCATGCGAGCGCGGGTCATCGTCGAGAAGCCGTTCGGGCATGATCTTGCTTCGGCGCAGGAACTCAATAGAGTTTTGCTCTCGGTTTTCGACGAGTCAGACATCTTCCGCATCGACCACTATCTCGGCAAGCAGCCAGTGAACAACCTGCTCGCATTCCGCTTCGCCAACACTTTTGTGGAGGCCTTTTGGAACCGCAACTATATCGAAAGCGTGCAGATCACGATGGCCGAGGATTTTGGTGTCCAGGGTCGGGGAGGTTTCTACGACCAGACTGGAACCATCCGCGATGTAATGCAAAACCATTTGTTCCAAGTGCTGTCGAATCTGACGATGGAACCGCCGGTTGGCTTTGACAGCGAATCTGTCCGCGATGAGAAAGTGAAAGTACTGAAGTCAATTCCCGCGCTGGAAGCAAAGAATATTGTTCGTGGACAGTTCCGCGGCTACCTGGACGAAAACGGCGTCGCCAAGGATTCGCAGACAGAGACCTTCGCTGCCTTGAAGTTGGAAATCAACTCGTGGCGCTGGAAAGGGGTTCCTTTCTACCTCCGCGCCGGCAAGTGTTTGCCCACAACCTGTACGGAAATCGTCGCCAAGTTTCACAAGCCACCTTCGCTGATTCCTGACAGTGTTCTGACAGAGAATCATCTGCGGATGCGCATCAGTCCCGAAGTGACGATCGCGATGGGAATGATGTCGCTGGCTCCGGCGGCCGAGAAGATCTCGCTTCAAGCCGGGGAAATGGTCGCGAGCCACTCTCCAGGTGCCGATGAGATGGACGCCTACGAACGAGTGCTCGGAGCAGCAATGGAGGGAGACAGAACCTTGTTTGCTCGCGAAGACTACGTCGAAGAAGCATGGCGAATTGTAGAACCGTTGTTGAGGAAGAACTCACCAATTTGTCCGTATGTCCCCAACACGTGGGGGCCGAGCGAAGTTGAACGCGTCACCCCACCGGGAGGCTGGCAAGACCCGGTCGTAAGACAAGGACTGTCTCCGGTTGCCAGCCAGGCTGCGTGAGATATGAAAAACGAAGAACTCGCGATGGTAATGGAAATACTCGTCGATGAAACCAGTGCTGCACAGGCGGCCGCAAAGGCGATTGCGGCTGAAGCCCACGCTGCCGTTGCGGACCGCGGTTGCTTCGTGATGGCCGTCAGCGGCGGTCGCACCCCCTGGATTATGCTGCGCACTCTTGCAGAGGAAGAACTTCCCTGGAAGAGCATTCACGTCGTGCAAGTGGACGAGCGGGTGGCGCCCCCGGGCGATAAGGACAGAAATCTTACGCATCTTCGCGAGAGTCTGCTCGATCATTCACCGATTCCTCAGGAAAACATTCATGCCATGCCGGTGGAATCGCCCGACCTTCAGACCGCGGCCAGGGAATACGCTTTGCTCCTGGCTAAGATTGCCGGTTCGCCACCGACGCTCGATCTCGTCCATCTGGGCCTCGGACCTGACGGACATACCGCTTCGTTGGTACCTGGCGATCCAGTCCTTAATGTGACCGCAACCGACATCGCTGTGACCGGCAGCTATCAGGGAAGGCGACGAATGACGTTGACATATCCGGCCATCAACCGCGCTCGAAGGATTCTGTGGTTGGCGACAGGCCCTGAAAAGGCCGATGCCCTCTTGCGCTTGCGCCAGGGCGATCTGACGATACCAGCGGGGAGAATCGGCCGGCTACGGGCCGTGGTTTTCGCGGATAGCGCGGCGGCCGGCGATCGCGCAGCGTGATTCGTTACACGAGAACAGCATGAACGATTCAATCCAAACCGTGCTTGCTGCCGCGGACGACCCGGGACGCGTGGTGCGTTCCAAAGATGCCAAAGTGAAGCGCCCGGTGTTGGAACAGACCGAAGGCAGTCCGTTGCCGCTGGGCGTTACATGGATCGGAGAGGATGGCCAGTTATGCAGTAGCTCCGAGGCCGGTTGTGGTTCTACTTCGATGGAAGAGGTAGCGCGAAAAAACAAATAACAATTGTCATTCCGAGCGAAGCGAGGACTCTGCTTGTTGGGCCGCTAAGGAAAAGCAGATTCCTCGCGCCAGAAGCAGGCGCTCGGAATGACAAAACATATGTGAGGAAGGTGCAAAGGCTTATGGGTAGTCGATCGAAGGTCATTATTATAGGGGGCGGATTTGGAGGCCTGAACGCAGCCCAAGCGCTGAAATCTGCGCCCGTCGATGTTACGCTGATTGACCGGCGCAACTATCACCTGTTTCAACCTCTGTTGTATCAGGTTGCCACCGGTTCGCTTTCACCCGGCGAGGTCGCCGCGCCATTGCGAGGCGTCTTGAGCCATCAGAAAAATACCCGCGTGTTGCTGGGCGAGGTTCAAGACATTGACCCGGTGTCGAAACATGTGCTGCTCGCCGACGGAGAAAGTTTCGAATATGACTCTCTGATTGTCGCGGCGGGCTCGCAAACTTCTTATTACGGCCATGACGTGTGGCAACAGTGGGCTCCAGGACTGAAAAGCATCGAGGAAGCGACAAACATCCGGCACAAGATTCTTTACGCATTCGAAGTTGCAGAACGGCTTTCCGATGCGGCTGAGCGGCGCGCCTGGCTCAATTTCGTGATCGTGGGAGCAGGGCCCACGGGCGTTGAATTGTCCGGGGCCATTGGCGAAATCGCTCGGCAAACCCTCAAGAACGACTTCCGTTCCATCCACCCTGCAGACGCGCAGATCACTCTGCTGGATGCATCCCCGCGTCTGCTCATGACCTTCCCGGAGGATTTGGCACAGAAGGCTGAGCGCTCGCTTGCGAAACTGGGAGTGCAAACCAAGATGGGAGCGAGGGTCACGACCGTTGACCGGGACGGGGTAAGCATTGAAGTCAACGGTTCCAGCCAGCGCCTTTCCACAAAAACCGTGGTATGGGCTGGCGGTGTCACAGTGGCGCCATTGGCCAGGATGCTGGCAAAAAACACCGGCGCTGAAACTGACCACGGGGGAAGAATCAAGGTCGGCCCCGACCTTACAATCGCTAATTTTCCAGACATCTATGTCGTTGGAGATCTCGCTCTCTCCATCGATTCAGACGGAAAGCCTCTGCCTGGCGTGGCGCAGGTAGCGATGCAGGGAGGGGCCTACGCGGCGAAGGCGATCGTGGGAAAGGTAAAGGGACAACCCAACCAGAAGCCTTTCAAGTATTTTGATAAGGGCAGCCTCGCGGTCATCGGACGTGCGGCAGCGGTGGCCGACGTCTTTGGCGTGCATCTTTGGGGTTTGCCGGCGTGGCTGGTCTGGGCCTTCATCCACCTCGCGTACATCGTCGAGTTCCAGAGCCGGATTCTGGTTTTCATTCAGTGGGCCATTCAGGATATAACTTTCAGTCGTGGAGCGCGACTCATCACCGGCATAGCGCCAACTGATTTCAACTTCAATCATGCTGTTGCTGCGGAGGAACATGCGATCAAGCCCGCGGTTGAGAAGAAGAGCGAACCAGCAGTGGCTTAAGCGAGACCGAGGCTACTGATTTTGATTTTTCAACTGTTCAAGAAACTCGCAAGTCGAAGAGATCTTGCGTTGTAACCTCACCAGCTGTGAGAAACGCATAAAGATCGAGTCGGGGTGAACGCGCGAAAACGTGAACGAGCGGAAGGAAGGTCGGCGGGCTTAGGGCGGAGAGGCCCAGGTCAGCGCGCAAAACCGCTCGCGGGACCTGGGGCGTCAGGCATTTCCTACGATGCGGTGCGGCTCAAGGTGACGCGAGCCGCACGCCGCTGGGGACTTTACTCACTCTACTTTTACGCAATTGCCTTTTTCGCAACCTGGGAGAGCGCGTACTCTTCCAGATGCTGCGCGTCGCTGTTGAATTTGCGGATGCCTTCTGCGAGCTTCTCGGTCGCCATGGCGTCTTCGTTATGCATCCAGCGGAAGGTTTTCTCGGTGAGATGCAGTTGTACATCTTTGCTTGCCTTAGCTGTTGATGGATCGAGTTTGCGTTCCATCGCGCCTTCAGTCTGTTCCAGTTGTTCAAGCAACTCGGGGCTGATGGTCAGCAGATCCGATCCGGCGAGCCGGATGATTTGATTCACGTTGCGGAAACTCGCTCCCATCACCTGAGTCTTGTAACCATATTTTTTGTAGTAGTTGTAGATGCGCGTGACGGATGCAACTCCAGGGTCTTGATCGTCGGGAATCGCCTTGCCGCCTCCCTCTTTCTTATACCAGTCGTAGATACGGCCGACGAAAGGCGAAATCAAAGTCACGCCCGCTTCGGCGCATGCGACCGCTTGGGCAAAGCTGAAAAGAAGCGTCAGATTGCAGTGAATGCCTTCCTGTTCCAGTTCGGCAGCTGCCTGAATTCCCTCCCAAGTGCTGGCGATCTTGATCAGGACGCGTTGGCGCGACACGCCTCTTTTCTCGTAGAGCGAAATCAGCTTACGCGCCTTGGCAAGCGTACCGGGAGTGTCGAAACTCAAGCTGGCTGCGACTTCTGTGGATACGCGGCCGGGAACCACCTTGAGAATCTCGGATCCGAACAAAACGAACATATGATCGATGAACTCGGCCGCCATTTGTTCGTGGCTGCCACCCAGGTTCGAAGCCTCTTCAACAGCCTCTTCCACCAGATGCTGGTAAGCCGGCATCTGGGCGGCGTGATAAAGAAGGGAAGGGTTGGTGGTCGCGTCCTGGGGTCGGTGCCGGTGGATGGCCTCGATATCGCCAGTATCCGCTACCACGGTCGTGTATTTTTTCAAAGATTCCAGCAACGTCATTGTTTTCTCCTGTAATTCAATCTTAGTAAACTAGCCAGCCTTCATCACTGGCTGCCGTGCTTCGAGTTCAGTGACCTTGGCCAGCCTGCGGCGATGCCGTTCTGCCCCGCTGAACCGGGCGTCAAGGAAATTCTTTGTGCAATCCCAAGCGATAGCAATGCCCATCGTCCGGCCTCCAAAGCAGATAACGTTCATGTTGTCGTCTTCTACGCCCTGGCGTGCGGAAAAGTCATCGTGGCAGAGTGCGGCCCGAACGCCAACAATTTTGTTGGCGGCTACGGAAGCTCCAACCCCGCTGCCACACACCAGGACGCCACGCTCTACCGCTCCGTCGGCCACCGCGCGGGCAAGCGGGATGGCAAAATCCGGATAGTCATCATTGTTGTCCTGGACTTTGTTGCCGAAGTCAACGAGCTCATGACCTTCTGCTGCCAGCAACTTCGCGAGTTGCTGTTTCATTTCGAATCCGCCGTGGTCTGCGCCAACGCCTACTTTCATTTTGTGCTCCGGTGCCGCGCGATCTGGCTCTTGGCCGCCGCTACAACGTGTTCCACGTTAAAACCAAACTTCTTCAGAAGTTGCTTGAGAGGTGCCGAGGCTCCAAAGCTCTCCATGCCAACGTGTGCCCCTTCGGATCCAGTGTACTTGGACCATCCAAAATCGGATGCCTGTTCCACCGAGACACGAGCCTTCACACCTGAGGGGAGAACCGATTCCCGGTAGGTCTGATCCTGGTCGTCAAACAACTCCCACGATGGCATACTGACGACCCGTGTTGGCACGCCTTCCCTATTAAGCTGTTCATAGGCCTCGATACACAGTGACACCTCACTGCCCGTGCCAATGAGGATTACTTCGGGCTTGCCGTTCGGCGCGTCCGCCAGGATGTAGGCGCCGCGGGCCAGACCTGAAGCGGGAGCGTATTTCGCCCTATCAAGGGTGGGCAGGGCTTGACGACTGAGCGCCAGTACCGCGGGCGCATGATGCAGTTGCAGGATGATCTTCCAGGCCTCGGTCACTTCATTCGCGTCCCCAGGCCGGATTAGAATCAAGCCCGGCATGGAGCGCATATGAGCCAGTTGTTCAATCGGTTGGTGTGTCGGACCATCCTCGCCCACTCCAATCGAGTCGTGAGTGAAGATATAAATCACGGGAAGCTCCATCAAGGCGCTTAGGCGAAGAGCCCCCCGCATGTAATCAACGAAGATGAAGAATCCCGAGCCGAAGGGACGAACTTTCACCAGACTCATTCCGTTGAGTATGGCGCCCATGGCGTGTTCGCGGATTCCGAAGTGGAAATTGCGTCCCGCGTAATTGTCCGCCTCGAAATCTCCGGCTCCGTCGAACGTGAGCCGAGTCTTGGTGGAGGGAGCGAGGTCAGCGGCTCCTCCGATGAGCCACGGAATGTTCTTGGCCACCGCATTCAAAACCTTGGCGTTGGATTCGCGGGTCGCGAGGCCTTTTGGGTCTGCGGGGAATGTAGGCAAATCGCGGTCCCACCCTTCTGGGAGCTCGCGGCGCTGCATTCGGTATAGTTCTTCCCCGAGCTCCGGGTATTGCTTGCGATAATCTTCGATTCGTGCAAACCAGGCATCGCGCAGCTCTTTACCCCGTTTGCCGATGCCTTGACGAAAGTGATCGTAAACCCCGTCCGGCACATAAAACTTTGCGTCTTCCGGCCAGCCATAATTGCGCTTGGCCAGACGGATCTCCTCCTCGCCCAGCGGCTCTCCGTGAGCGCCACTGGTATCTTGTTTGTGGGGTGCGCCATATCCGATGTGGCTGTCCACGATGATCAGAGTGGGACGGTCTTTGCAGTTCTGAAACGTGTGGAACGCTCTGGCCAGCATATCGAGGTCGTTGGCATCGCCAACCCGCGTCACGTTCCATCCGTAGCCGATAAAGCGAGTGGCCACGTCTTCGGTAAACGCCAAGTGGGTGTTGCCTTCGATGGTGATGTGATTGTTGTCGTAGATCCAGCAGAGATTGGAGAGCCGCAGGTGGGCGGCGAGAGAGGCAGCCTCGTGCGAGATGCCTTCCATCATGCATCCATCGCCGCAAAGCGCGTAGACATTGAAATTAAAAAGGTCCTCAAAGCCCGGCCGGTTGTAACGCGCTGCGAGCCACTCACGGGCGATAGCCATGCCGACGCTAGTGGCAACACCTTGGCCGAGTGGTCCGGTGGTTGTCTCTACGCCGGATGTCCAGCGGTACTCGGGATGCCCGGGACAGCGGCTATCCGCCTGACGAAACGTCTTCAGCGCGTCCATCGGAACCGATACTTCGCCAAGGGTTTCGTAGTCTTTGCTGACGGCCCGCACTTCGGTAAGGTGGAGCAGCGAATAAAGCAGCATGGACGCGTGCCCAATCGATAGCACGAATCGATCACGATTCGGCCATACGGGATCCTGCGGATCAAATCGAAGGAATTGCTGCCAAAGGGTGTAAGCCACCGGCGCCATTGCCATCGGCGTTCCAGGATGCCCCGAATCCGCTGCCTGCACTCCGTCCATGGCAAGCGTGCGGATAGTGTTGACAGCGAGTCGATCCATTTCCTGCTGATTCGTTTCTTTCCGTGCGGAGGAAACGGGAGATTCCAATACTGTGCTCATGCAAGATCCTTTCGCGCCGGAGTTTACATCCGGTTCATTTGTTGAGAGAGCTTGGAGTCGCCGCTCGTGCGGACCGCCACTCCATAGTCGGTACGGCTATTTTGACCGTTGCGGACACCTCCATCCGGTGATTTCCGGCATATCGCTGCCGTTCACGTAGTGTCTTACGGTGGCATCGCAACGGGTTGTGATTGGATCGCTCAGGGCTCGGCTCAGGCTCTTCGCAGGTGCGAAAGCAACCCTATAAACTGCAACATGATGGCCATTCGTAAGCGTTTGAAAATGGAACGCTAGAGCGGGCAGCCTGTGTCAAAGGCGTAGCAGGTGACGAACAGTTGGCAGCGAAAGTTTAAGAGCAATCGCGGAAACGACTAGCGCTAGCTAATCCGCAACTGTCACCAGCACCGGACGACCGGCGAAGCTAAACCCCCTTGGATTTTGGCTCAGCTCGATACGCCGTTCCCGCGGGCACCGTCAACTCAGCTTCGGTTCCATCCCCTGGGCGGCTCCATAGCTCAAGTTGCCCGCCAATCTTGCTGGCACGTTCTCGCATGCCGTTCAGACCCCAGTGGTTGTCACGACCGCCCTTTTCAAGAATGGCGGAGTCAATTCCTCGTCCATCATCGCGAACTCGCAAACGAAACAGTCGTGAGTCGTAGGTGATTTCGACTTCCACATGTTGGCCTGCGGAGTGGCTCAAGGCGTTAATAAGCGCCTCACGTCCGATGGCAAATACCTCCTCCAGCACCACCGGGTGCAACGCGCGAGGCGTACCCTCCACAACCGTCTCGACGATCATCTTGCGGCCCTGGGATGTATGGTCCGCAATTTGCCGGAATGCCGCTGGCAAGTCGCGGATTACTGGGCCAGTAGTACGCAGACTGCTAACCCGGTCTCTGCCTTCCATCAAGACCTGATCGGCGTAGTCGAGCGCCCTCTCTATATCTTGTCGTACTGGCTCTCCGTCAGGAATTCGTTTTGTAACAGCGTGGAACTTTAAAATCAGGCCTTGCACGCTTTGCAGCAGCGTGTCATGCAAGTCGCGGGCGATGCTTTCCCGTTCAGCAAGTCGCGCCTCCATGTTTACTCGTACCCGCTCGGTCGCCTGTTTCAGCCGCAAGAAGTACAACAGGTACAGCCCGACTGATGCCGTAGCGATGCATAGTGCTAGAAACCATTTTGTCTGATAGTAGGCAGGAGCGATTTTGAAATCGAGGGCAGCGCCGGCTTCGTTCCATAGGCCGCTGTTGTTGCAAGCTTTCACGCGGAAGGTGTAGTTGCGTGGTGAAAGGTTGCTGTAGAAAGCTTGCCTTCGAGTTCCGGCATCCTGCCAATCGCGGTCATAGCCTTCCAGCTTGTACTGGAAATGCACTTTCTGAGGAACGACAAAGCTGAGAGCCGTATAGTCAATTTCGAGGTCGTGTGTAAGGGCGGGAAGATGAAGGCCGTTCTGAGCCGAATATATCTTTCGATCAGCGATCACATCGTCGATATGCACTGGCGGCGGAAGCGCGTTCTCGTAGAGGCGGTCCGGGTCCAGCACTTGTGCTGAGACGCCGGTTACGAACCACAATCGACCGTCCGGCGCCTTGGAGGACGTCGGCTGGTAAGAATTCCCGGTCCCAGCTTGTGCTCCGTCCAGAGCGTCCAGAATCATCACGGATACCGCAACGTCGGGACTCTCGATCCACTTCGCCCATTCGGGCGCTGCGATCCTGATCAAGCCGCATCGCGAATAGATCCAAAGATCGCCTTGGTTATCCCTGATCGCGCTGAAGGTCTCAGGGCAGGGCAAGCCATTCTCACTGCTGAAGAGGGTAACCTGCCCATGGTTGAGCCTGTAGAGACCTTGCGAACTTGGGACGAGGAGAGAGTTGTCAGAGTCCACGAACGGCGCGCGAATACCGGCCGGGCCCTGGGGAGAACTCAGCGACGTAGTTTGCAGACGTCCATCGCGGAAGTAAGAAATGGTGCTTTTACCTTTTTGAGTGCCGAGCCAAACACCGCCGTTCGGGTCTGCCACCAGATATTTCTGCTGGCCGAGTTCGTAATTGGGCGAGGCTTGCTTCGTAATTTTGTCCCCAACAATGCTGAACAACTGCCCACTAGGAGTAAGAACCCAAATCGTTCCGCCCGAGTCTTCGGCAATACCTGACACCCCGCCTAAGCTAGCGAAACGCTGCCCACCAGGCGCCCGGATTTCCCGAAAACGGCCATTCTGAAACCGCATCAGGGCCCGATCCGCTCCAAGCCAAACCGCGCCACTGTGGTCTTCCAGCATTGGCCCAACCCCTTCGCCCGACAGTTTTCCATCGAAAATGGCGGTTTTGCCGTCTTGTTTTCGCAAAATGTTAAGGGCGCTACCAGTACCGATCCACACCGCTCCGTTGCGTAACGCCATCACCGAATGGAAATCGGAGTCCCAGACTCCCTGCCGTGTCGTGTAACTAATCAGGGCCGTGTCGCGAAACATATCGAGTCCCCCATCGGTGACCACCCAGATGTTTCCTTCTCGATCCTCAAAAAGGCCCCCCACGCTGTTGCCTGACAGCCCATCAGACACGCCGTAGTGGTCGGCGACACCGCCGCTAATGCGGTAGACTCCATCATTCTCTGTGCCAACCCAGAGTGACCCTCGGCGATCGACCAGCAGGGCATGAGAACGGACTCTTGCCCCGTCGAATCCCGGGACAGCGTAGCTTGTCCACTTACCTCCGGAGTAATACCGGACGCCAAGTTGCGGTCCCGTTCCATCTAAGGTCGCCCATACCGTGCCTGACGGACCAAGCGCGACATCCATTACTCCATCGGTTTTTGCAAGTGCAGCAATTTCACCAAAATATGCTGTAGGCGGAGCGCCAGGCCGCCAGCGAATGAGCACTTTGGACCCGAACCAAATATTGCCCTCGCTATCGTGAGTCAACCCGAGGCCGTAGCCGACGGGGAGACCATCCTTTTTCCCGAAGCAGCGCAGCGTCTCTTCGGTGATGCTGCACAGTGGCGCTTCGCGTGCATACTGCCCATAGCGAGTGGCCCATATTGTCCGGGAGTCGTCCTCGATAATTGCACTTATGCCGGCGGGATGCTCCAAGTCCGTGTAGGTTCGCAGTTGACCGTCCTTCCAACGAGCCAAACCGCGAGTGGTACCGATCCAGAGGCTGCCGTCGCGAGAGCCGAGTAAAGCCGAAAAATGTGTGCCGGGCAGGTTCTGTCCCTGGGGAGGCTGCCACGGCACGAACCGGACTCCATCGAAACGCATCAACCCTTGCGCAGTTGCGATCCAGAGAAACCCGTCGGTGGTTTGAGCAATATTGGTAGGGGGAGAGATGGCGCCATCCTGGATGCGCCACGCAGTGTGACCATACTGGGAGATCCGCCGGTCCGGATCAACCGCGAGCGCGCGGGGAAGCGCTACCAGCGACAAGCCAGCTAGCACAATTCCCAACGCGAATAGGTGTCGTACTCGCATTCGCGCGATCCCCAGAGTGTCCCACATTATCGCATTCTCACGCCGATCGAACAGCGGCCGGGAAGCGCGATCCTTTAGGGCTTGCCCTTAGTGCAGTCGATGGGGGCACGTGAAGCGTGTTGGATCAACATTGCAGCAAGACTGCTGTAAACAGCCATAACACATCCGGTTATTTTGTCATAGTGCCAGGAGATGGCGTCAGCAGTTTCTCGATCGTCCGCTCCATCGTCCGGTTCATCTCCGATACAACCGCGGGTACGTTTCGCTGGGGAACGGTTCCCACCTCGGTCGCCTCATTGCTCCAAACGGTTTCGCCGGTGGCGACTCTCGTCATCTGCGCAGAAATCGCGACCTGGACCTTGACGCCGCCGTCGTAATCAACTTCCTCGAGCCGTTCAAGACGGCCACTAAGAACGTAGTCAATGTCGGCCCGTCCGTCGTACAGCGTTACTTGTGTGAAAGTTCCGCTTGCGCGCAGGTGGTCCGCCACCGCGTTGGTTACAAAGTCCCGTGGATCGACTGCCCAGCGGTCATAATTGTAAAAGCCGATCTGCTCGGGAGATGTTTTGTACACGATCGCTCCTCGCCGCAGGTAGGCAGGGGATCGGAATTCGCGGATCGCCAGCGAGGCGCGGACGCCCTCGGCAGCCGGAGGATCTGGCGGCGCCGGCAAGTTCAGCGTGTAATACGACGGATACTTTATCCTGCCTGCGCAGCCAACCAATGCGGTTGACACGGCGAGGGTGAAAACAACTGCCATCAAATGTTTTTTCACAAATGCCTCTCTCTTCATTGCGGAACCTTGCGCTCTTTCGGTTGCCTGATGCGAACCAAACTCCAGGGGCGCTGCTTTACCGAGTCCGTCAGTTGATCCAAGTTCTCCGTTGCTTCGCGCAGGTTTTCCACCGTGTCATCGATCTTGTAGTCATTCGCTCGCACCATCACTTGCATGTCCGTCAGCAACTTCTTGGCTTGTAGCAAAGTGTCCTGTAACTCCGCCAGATCTTTGCGCGCCGGCTCGCGGATGTCAGTTACCGTGCCATTCACGTTCTGAACGGTGTCATCAGCATGTTGGCTCAAAGACACCAGCCGATTGGAAATTCGATCAATTTTTGGGCCCTCTGTGGCCAGTAAGTTGTTGACGTGATCCAACACAGCTTGCACCTTCTGTTGGGTTGGCGGACCGGTAATGGTATTCAGGTTGGCGAGCAGATTTCGCGTGTCGCCGCTGATACCTTGCAGTTCTCCTTGCACCTGGACGATCAGGGCGTTTGCGTTGTCGGCGACAACAGCCACTTTGCCGGCAATCTCATCCAGGCTGGCGGCTTCCTGTGATGGAATCGAGGAGCCTGGCGGAAGCCGCTTTGCCTCGTTACTGCCGGTAGTAATCGATAGCGAGGCACTGTTCATGATGCTGGTCAGACCCAGTTTGGCCACGGACTTCTCGTTCAGAGGCGTACCCTGCTTCACTTCCAGAAGAATCTCAATTCGCGTGGGGTCTGTGGTCCAAGGTCGTACGGCTGTTATCTTCCCCGCAGTAATTCCGCCATAGAGCACGGAAGCTCCCGGCTCCAGCCCTCCGGCATAACGCAGATACGTTCGATACGGAACCGTGTCGCCGCTGAACTGTGCGCTCAGAAGGTAGACCACCGTGAACGCCAGGATTGCGAAAGACCCCAAAACGAAGGCTCCGACTTTTGCCTCGGTTGTCACTAGTTTGCCTCCGGACTCTGCAAGTATTTTTCGAAGTAAGCGGTCGTCGCAGGAGCCTCTGTCAAGTTTTCAGGAATGCGATCGAGGAAATGGCGCACGCGAACATCTGTACTCGCTCTGATCTCCTCTTTAGTGCCAATAGAACGAAACGTGCCCTTATAGAGCATCGCGATGCGGTCGGCGATTCGAAACGCGCTCGGCATCTCATGGGTGACTACGACGACTGTCATCTGGAAGGCTTCTTTGAGAAGCAGAATGAGCTCATCCAGTTCTGCCGCCACGATGGGATCAAGGCCTGCAGAAGGCTCATCCAAAACCAGAATCTCGGGGCTGAGCGCGAGAGCACGTGCGACAGCAGCGCGCTTCTTCATGCCCCCTGACAGTTCCTGTGGGCGCAGTTTTCCGAAGTCTGCCAGTCCAACCAGTGCTAATTTCATCCATACCATTAATTCAATAATGGAGGGTGCTAGTTGGGTGTGTTCTCGAAGGGTAAGAGCAACATTGTCTTCGACTGACAGCGAGTTGAACAAAGCCGCACTTTGAAAAGCTACGCCGATGGAACGGTGGACGCTTTTCAATTCGGCCTGTGAGCAGCGTGTAATGTCTATGCCCTTCACGTGGACGCTCCCCGATTTCGGGCGCTCGAGCCCGATGATCTGTCGCAGCAGCGTGCTCTTCCCGGACCCGCTGCCGCCCAGCAGGACCATAGTCTCCCCTTGCTGAATGTCGAGATTCAGTCCGTCCAATACCCGCCTGCCGTCGTATTCAACTACCAAATCGCGAACCGAGATAATTGCCATCAGGGTTTCACCGTTAAGTAAAAGATCGCGGTAAAGACGGCGTCCGACACGATCACAATGAAGGTCGACTTCACTACCGCACTCGTCGTCGACCGTCCTACCGAATCGGGTCCTCCGCGGACACGGAACCCTTCCAGACAACCGACATGAGCGATGATGGTGGCAAAGGCAACGCTCTTGATGAGTCCTGTGATCACGTCCCGCAGCTGGATGGAAGTCAACACATAACGGCCGTACATAATCAGCGAGAGATGCGTGCTGAAGAACATGAACAATCCGCCTGCAAGAATGCCGCAAACGTTCGAAACAATGCTCAGACAGGGAACCGAGACCAGCGCCGCCACATACTTTGGCGCCAGGATGAACTCCACAGGTTCGAGCGCCATGACCCGAAGGGAATCGAGTTCCTCAGTCACCTTCATGGTGCCGATCTCAGCCGCAAAGGCGGAGCCTGATCGTCCGCTGACCGCGATGGCGGTTAGCAGGGGGCCAAGCTCGCGCGTGAAGCCAACCGCAACCAGGTCGATGACGTAGTGCAAGGCTCCGAAACGGCGCAGTTCAGACGCCCCTTGCATGGCGAGAATGAACCCGGTGCAAATCGCCATCAGCGCTACCATGGGCAGCGCGTCAACCCCTATTTCCATCATCTGACGCACCGATGCCTGCCACCGATGGCGGTTCCCTACAAAAGGCAACGATTTCACCATCGCGCGCAGCGTCGCCCACCATTGAATATTCAGGCTGCCGACATAGTCGAGTTCGGTAAGGGTTCTTTCTCCGACGTCTTCAAGTAGAGTTGCCATCAAGACCCCTTCAATTCTGGTGCGGAAGCATTTCTACAGCCGTGCGTTTCGAATAGGTGCAACACGCCCGAGACCTCGAGCAAGTGAAGCGGACGGCCTTGCACTCCCTTTAAGCACAGCGTGGTCTGGTGATTGCGCGCCCATTTGAGCGCTTCGAGCAAGGTCGCAACGCCGGAAGCATCGATATAGGAAACGTCCGCCAAATCAACGACGAGAGCTTTCGGCGGGTGACTTCGCAGCATGGCAAGAAGCCGGTCACGCAGAGCCGGAGAGGAATCGATGCCCAAGCGGCCTTTCAATCGCAGAACGTTATTCTCTCCGCCGTCTTCGACAATGATTTCCAGGTCGGCCGGGTTGGTCATGCTGCTCTTCAACAGAATCCCCCAATTCGCTCATGGCACGTAGGCTTCCACCAAAATGCACAGGCGCCTGTGCGCCCCATTTCTCTTCGCGGCAATGGGTTAACTGTCATCCGAGGAGAAAGCGCCGATTGTCTGATGGTGTCAAGAGACAAGCGTGCCAATCAGTTGGCACGTGACAGGGCACTCTCGGGCTCGGGACTGCCTATTCACGTGTCAAAACAATCGCGGTTCGGGTAGTTCAGCCCACAGCTCCACATCATCACAAGGCTTGGCTCGGAGGCATTGCCGTTTGAATGTTGGTATCAAAAATGCTGCGTGCGTGGGTGAAAGCGAAGGGCTGTATGAACGCTAATCTGACCAACACCCTCGACCCAATGCGTCGCAGCAAAGACGCCAGCAATTTTGAAAATGCAATGCGACGCAAAGTGGTTGGTCAGGATCAGGCCATCGAGAAGGTAGTGGAGATCTACCAGATGTTCCTGGCAGGACTGAACCCTCCGGGGCGCCCTGTAGGCAATCTGTTGTTCCTTGGACCAACGGGTTCGGGCAAAACCCGTGTGGTGGAAGCCATGGCACTGGCACTGTTCGGCAATACTCGATTCTGCATCAAAATCGACTGCGCGGAATTTCAGCACTCTCATGAAATTGCGAAACTGATCGGTTCGCCTCCTGGATACCTCGGCCACCGCGAGACTCATCCTGTGCCGACACAGGAGGCGCTCGATCAGTGGCACACGGAAAACTTGAAGCTTTCCATACTGTTGTTCGACGAGATCGAAAAGGCCTCCGACGCGTTGTGGCAGTTGCTGCTCGGGGTTCTGGACAAAGGGACTCTCACCTTGGGTGACAATCGCCGCGTAGATCTGTCGCGCTGCATCATTGTTATGACATCAAACCTCGGCGCCCGCGAAATGTCCAGTCTGTTTACGGGGAGGCCTCGGCTTCGCTCAGAAAACCCAGGTCTTTGAAACGTGCCTTGACGAGAAGATTGACCGAACTGCGGTGGAAGCGGCGACACGCAAGTTTACTCCAGAGTTCATGAATCGCATCGATAAAGTCGTCGTGTTCAGAACGCTAAGACCAGAGCACCTGCAGCAGATCGTAGAGATCGAACTGGGAATGGTGCAACAGCGGATTCTTGCGTCCAGCGCAACCAAGTTTCTTTTTCATTGCACTCAAGGTGTCAAGAATTTCCTCCTCAAGGAAGGCACAGACCTGAGGTATGGAGCTCGGCACCTGAAATGAGCGATCGAGAAGATCGTCGTGTTTCCGGTCGCCAACCTGATATCGACCGGCCAAGTGAGGGTCGGAGACTTTATCCAGGTCGACCTGGGAGCGGAAGGCCGCGTGATCTTCACAAAGCATGCGGCGGGCACAATGACCTCGCCGGAATGGGAACGCTTTGAAGCCACACCGGCAGTACCATCTTTGGCGGCGAGAGCCGCCAGCTTCATCGCAAACCCCGGCTTGCGTTGATGAAAATCGGATGACGATGCGGCTGTTATCAAGAAGCGAAGATTGGTGAAAAATGCTTGCGCCCATAGCGGCCCTTGAAGATCGTGATTTGCCGTCGCCGGTGGCTGCCGGTGACACGCGAAAAGTCTCCGGGGAAGCGAGCCCGGAACGGCGACGGGAATTCGAGAATATTCTTTCGCACGGGCTGCCACGTTTGCGGAGAATGGCGATGCGCTGGCTGCGCAATCCCGAGGACGCTGAGGATGCCGTGCAAGATGCACTGCTGTCTGCTTTCAAGAACATTGCTCGGTTCGAGGGGCGAGCGCAGATGTCGACCTGGCTCATGGCGATTGTGACTAACGCGCTCCGTTTGCGTTTACGACGCCGTCCTCGACACCAGATATTGTCGCTTCACGAGGATCCGAGCGACAGCCAGTGGACCCCTGGGGAGTGGCTTGTGGATCCGAGACCTACACCGGAGCAGAGTTTCGAACAATGTGAATTGCGTGAAATTATCACCAAGTTGATTTGTACGCTGCCAGCTTCCCAGCGTGCGGCTTTACGCCTCCGCCAACGGGACGACTTTTCTATACGAAGTGCTGCGGAGACACTGGGGCTGCCCGTTGGAACTCTGAAGGCGCGGCTGGCCCGTGGCCGAGCCAAGCTCATTGAGAGATTTCGCAAGGCGAATCGCGTTCCCAAAGGCGGGATCTCTTGCCCTGAGCCGAAGGCCAGGCGTAAAGCTTCCGGAAAACCAGGAGATCGTGCAAAAGGTCTGGGACTCCTGCCAACACGGTTTGCAGCGAACGCGGAGGATGCGGAGGTTCGGGTCGATGTGTAGAGCTTTACTGAACTGCATCAGCGAACAGAGCAAGCGAAGCAAATTTCTGGGAAGTCGCCGTGGGGGCTCATCGGTTCCGGCGTGACTTTCTAATCTCTTCTCGCGCGGGTGCGGACCTGCCGACCCGGCCGGAACCCCTCCTCCCTTTTTGGGTTCATTCAACACGACTATGATCGAGTAGCAAGTACCTCATTTGGAGTACGGCGGATTTCTGGGGACGATGACCTCGCGCCGTCCAAACAGCCTTGCATCGACGGAGAAAGCGCCCGCCCCAAGGCAAGTCAAAGCCATTGCGGTCACAATGGCAAAAGCGGCGGTCGTACGGCTCTCAAAAATGCCGACGCGCGGACCTGGAAACCACGCAAACAGGCCGGCCAGGCAGAGCAGCGCCGCGACAACCGCTACGAATCGAGTCAGACAGCCAATCAAGAGTAAGGTGCCGAGAACGGCGGCGATGACTGCAAGAATCAGGCTCAGCAAGCCCAGCCCGGGGTTACCGGCGAAGTACGCGACGCTTTGTACGATAAGCCCAGAGGCGACAGCCGCCCGCAAGAGCAGAATACCTGCCCCGGGCCATCCGTCGAAAAATGTAGAGAACATGTGTAAAGCAACCTGCCCTTTATTTGCATTAGTCTAAAGATTTCGCGGGTTTGACGAATCCCACCTGTTCGGGGATTTTTCCTACCACTTTCGTGGTACCTCAATGGTGGGTGTCTTAAAGCTGGATAATACCGCGGCGCACGGCGATGGCAACGGCCTGGGTTCGATCTGCAGCACCGAGCTTTTCCATAATGTGCTTGATGTGCACTTTGACAGTCTCCTCCGTGATGAAGAGCTTTTCTGCGATGTCACGGTTCCGGTTTCCGCCAGCAATTTGTTCAAGAACCTCTACTTCGCGTCCAGTGAGAGCCTCGTCGCTGTAGTGCTCGGCCAAATGCGCGGCGATCTCAGGCGGGATTCGCTTTTTCCCCGCGTGCACCTGACGGATGATTTCCACGAGTTCTTTTGGAGGCATGCTTTTGAGCACATAACCCCGAGCTCCGGCTTGGAGGGCTCGCTGGATTTCCACGTCGCCGGCGAAGGTAGAAAGCATGATGATGTGTGCTTCGGGAAACTCGGAGCGAATCGCAATCATCGCGTCGATGCCGCTCATATCAGGAAGCCGAAGGTCCATCAGAGTCACGTCCGGCTGATGTTCCCGAAACCGCTGGATGGCATCACGGCCATTGGATGCTTCGGCCACCAGGAGCAGATCCGGTTGATTCTTTATCACGATGGCAAGCCCCTCGTGCAGAAGAGGGTGATCATCCACGCTGAAGACCCGAATTTTTGCCGCCTCGGCCATCTAGCTTTGCTTGCTTCTCTCTGGTGCTGTCACTCCAGTTTTTCGGGCCTTCGCCAACAGCCACTTAGACGCAATGCCGGAACTATGAGATTCAAAAGCAATGCCGGCAGGGACGCACAAGTCCACTCATTTAACCCTCTTGCCGCCCGGATGCTCGAGCATTTCTCCGACCGTGCCAGCGATAGAGACCGGTGAGCCACTTTGACGACGAAGCCGGGGAGATCGATTCGAAAGCAATGTCGCCAGGAAGGCGTAGCTCAACTTCAGTTCCTGCGCCAGCGCGGCTCATGACTTTGAGTCTCGCACCAATTCTTCCGGCTCGCTCGTGCATGCCTGACAACCCCCAATGCCCATCGCGTCCGGATTTGAGGACTTGGGTATCAATCCCGCTGCCGTCGTCGCGGACGACAATACGCAGCTGGTTCGGAGCGTATTCCAGTCGCACGTCAATATTGCTGGCATGCGAATGGCGGAAGGCGTTTACTACGGCTTCCCGGCCGATGCTGTAAACATCGTCACGAATCACAGACCGCAAAGGCGTGGACACACCCTGCACAACGACGCGAAAATCAACTCCCCGGTGTTCGCCCAATTCTTCCGGGACGCGCAGAAATGAACTCTTCAAATCAGTTGTACTCTCAAGCGATGATCGCAGTCCACGAAGCGTATTCCGGCCTTCCATGACCACCAGCCCCATCAACTGCAAGACGCGCTGCAAAGCCGGCCGGCTCGGAGAATCTTCCGGCAATTGGTCCACAGCCACGTGAAGTTGCATGGATGCACTCAGAACACCCTGCAGCAAGGTGTCATGCAGTTCTTGAGCGACTCGAGTGCGTTCGGCCAAGCGTTCTTCGAATCGCAGGTTGAGTTTTCTGGTGACCTGAAAAGCCCACACGCGGTATAAAGCAAAGGTTAGCGCCGCCGCAATAGCAACACAGACTAACGGAAACCACCAGCTTTGCCAGACTGGAGGCCATGGTTGCGTGCGCCCAAGGGCAACTACTCCGTCGGTTGGCAGCGAGAGTGCCCGTAGTGGCGGCTTGAATCCCGGGTTCACCAGCAGCGCGGCATACTCGGAGCCGGGGTGAGTTGTGTTGCGCCAGGTCGAGTTGGCGCGAATTCTTGTGAATGGCTGCAGGGCAAGCGGTTGTACAAACCAGGTCATTTGCCCGTTCTCGTCGAGCGCGTGGGCGTAGAGAACGATTTGTTGACCCGGCTGTGCGCCGACGACCTTCCCTTTGATTGAGCTCAGCCGGCCCGGGTCGCCCAAAACATCCCGCTGGTCGAGAGTAGGAACACGGCTAAATTCGATCGCTGGCTCCGTAACGTGGCTCTCCGTTTGCGAGACCTTGCAACCGCAAAACAAAGAGCAGAGGCACAACAAAACCGCGATCCTTCCGCACAGCAGTAGGCGCGCAATATCAATGCGCGTCCGGTGACGGACCGAAGCGCCGATTGTTTTCAAATTCACCATGGTTCGGAATAACTCGAACTTGGCGGACTGCCCTCCTCCCTAGAAACTGAAACGCGCTCCGAACTGGCCAACGCGAGGGCCTGGAAGGCCATTCAGATCCTGCGGAAGAATCGCGCCAAAACCCGCCGTGCCTATTTGAGTGTTCGGGCCGCTAAATCCGTGGCGATTGAACACGTTGAACATCTGAAAATACAAACATAGCTGATAATGTTCGCCGAGCCGTTGCGCCTTGCTCACACCAAAGTCTTCCACTGCGAAGCCCGGATTGCGCAGGTCAGCCAGATATCCCGGGGCACCGCCGAACTCACCATTCGGCGGATTTACAAAGCAAGACGGATTGAAGTAAAGCCCTCCGACTTGACCATTGTAGTGCCCGTGAATATTACAGCCCGGCACGATATCGGAATAGACATTATTAATACCAGGATAAAAGACATTGGCCGGGATCCGAATCGGCAATCCAGTCGCGTAATGGAAATCTCCGCTGACCGTCCAACCGGCCACGAACCCGTTTACAACCGGGCTTCCGTTGGCCAGCAAGGTTTTTCCGCGGCCAAACGGCAGTTCGTACAGGACGTAACCCTTCACAACGTTGGTTTGATCGAAATCGGAAATCGCATGCCGTTCCTGCTGGAGATTGTAGACGTCCTGCAGTGGTCCCGCGTAGTAAAGATCTTCAAAGGCCGTATCGGTGTCCCCATGCGAGGAGGACAAGTTATAGCTCGCCAGCAAGGAAAGTCCATGGCTCGTCGGTTTCCTTACGCTGAGTTGCAGCGACTGATAATCCGTGTTTCCACGAGGCGTGCCGACGTAGTAAAGCGGCCCATAAGTCGCCGCTACACTCGGAAACGGTGCCACCGTGGCCCATCCCGGACCTGTGAAGCCAGGTATTGTCACTGTCGCGTACTGCAAGCCCGCTTGAACCAGCGCAGTGTAGGTGGAGAGGATGGGCTGGTTCGCATTCACGTAACCGCTTTCCAGATGGTAGCCGTGGTTTTGAAGGACGTTGGCCTCAACGACCACTCCACGGCCGATTTCGCGTTGCACTCCGGTATTCCATGTCTGGACATTGCCCAGCTCCAACATGCGAGGATCGATTGAGACCATCCCGTATTCGGTAAAGTTGGGATTCTTGCCGATATTCACCGCCTTGCCCGGAAAACCTCCCTCCCAATTAAACGGGGTTAGCACTTGGTTGTTCAGCACGAAACCGGGGTCAAAGCCGTACGGAATTCCGCTGTATGTATTCAAATTCAGCGGAACATAAAACACTCCAAACGAAGCCCGCGCCACCGTCTTCGGAGTGATTTGGAACGATCCCCCCAGGTATCCTGAAAAATTGTGGTAGTACTGCTTTTTCTCGAACGAGTCACTGCCACTGCTGGCAAATTCCAACGCTCCCGGCTGGCCCGTGACCAGGTTGATCGTGGTTGTATCGAAGTTCGACCAGTGGCCATATTTCTCGTGATAGTGTCCGTTGAAATCCCAGCGCAGGTCCGCGTTCAACGTGAACCGGGAGGTGACTTTAATATTGTCCTGCGCGAACAACGAAACCGATTTTCGCCTACCGTAGGTATTGTTGGGCTCGCTGACCGATGACTGGTTCACGTGTCCCAACAAGAAGCTCGCAAACCCGAATCCGGCAGTAGGGCCGAAAGACCCTGCCGTTTGCGTGGGATCGAAAATGAATGTAGGCACTCCATGGTCGCCGTGGGAGTTGAATTGCTGCACGCGAAGGTCGGCGTCGAACTGGTACGTATGGCGGCCGCGAACCCAGGAGAGTGTGTCGTCATAGATAAAAGTGTTGGCGGCATAGAAATCATTGAATTGGCTGCCCAGTTGGGTCTCGTCGATCGGCAGGCCGTCGACGTAAGTTTGATCGGTGCCGTTGATTCCCTGAAACTTGATGACGGGGAAATTTCCGGCTCCGAAATTGCCCAATCCCAACGTTGTCGGCCAATTTCCTTCGCGCGACCGGGCTTCACTTGGATTGCGAAAGCGATTGAATGTCACGCTGAACACATTTAACAGTGTGCTCGAAATGGTCCAGGAATCGCGCGCTCGCAACGAAGGCGCCGTTGTGTTGTGGTCGTAGGCGTTGGCCATGGGCCCGCCGTCTGAGGATCCGGCTGACCAGATTCCGCCCTGGTTCGAGAGCAATCGCGGAATATACGCATAAATCAGGGATCCATCGAGTCGATGCTCGACCGTCGCGTTGTAATCAAGCTTTACGCTGTACTCATTGCTTTCATACCAAGTCGCCGGATTGAAAAGCGGCAATGCATTGTTATTCGTGAGAGTCGGTGCCAGTGGTTGGTAGTATTTCTGGTATAGGCCGACAATGTTTTTGGAAGCCGTGCTGATGCGTGACGCAGGAATGATGTTCCCCGGAAAGGCATCTCCGGTCTGCGGATCAATAATTGTGCCCTTATAGATAGTGTGGCCTGCGCTGTCGCTCCCAAGCACGACCGACTTATCCAATAGCGCGCTGAAATCGCCATTCAAGAAGGCAGTCGTGGGAACGGTGGAAGAGAGCGCACCGACTCCGATGTTCGCAAACGTGTATCGTTCCCATGCCGCGTAGAAAAAAAGCTTGTCCTTTTTGATCGGACCACCAAAGCTCGCGCCATAGTCGTACAAGCTGTCGGCGGGCTTTCCGAAGCTTCGCTGACAACTCGCGGTCTGCGCCGGATCGCCGTCAGCGGTGTTCAAGCAGATTGTCTCGTTATAAATATCTCCCCAGGATCTCGCGTCGAGCGCCTGGTTGTGCATGTAGAAAAGACCACTGCCGTGCCAGGCGTTTGCTCCCGACTTCATTTCATAGCGGAACACGCCGCCGCCAGTGCGCCCATCGTCGGCACCAATACCCGCGCTCGTGACTTGAAATTCCTGCACCGCTTCCATCGGCGGGCTAGACTCACTGAGGTATCCGCCGATCTGAGACACCGCCGATGTGCCATCGATCATGACTTCCTTGGTATCGCTCAAACTGCCGTTTATATGCGACGCAAAATCCTTGTCCGAAGGGTTCGGACCGTTGCCTTCAACGCCTGGCACATAGTCGAACATAAAAGCTGCGAGGTTCCGTCCCCCTTGAACGTTCAGGGGTAACTCCGTAACCGCTGTATTACCCAGATTTGTTGAGATCGAGGAGGTCAGCGTTTGAAGCTGCGGTGGCTCTCCGACAACCGTGAGCGTCTCACTCTTGGAGCCAACAGTGAGCGCGATATCAAGGTCAATTTCCTGGCTAATTGCAAGATCAAGATCAGAATGCTGGTATTTCTCGAAGCCATCCTTTGAGCAAACGATGGCGTACTTTCCGATCGCCAAGTTCAGCAACGCAAAGCGACCGGCCGCGTTTGTTGTGGTAGAGGACTGGAAATTATTGTTCACATTGGTCACGACGACCTGCGCACCTGCGACGAGCGCGCCGCTTACGTCTTTGACAGTTCCGCTGATTGTGGCACGGTCGGATTGCCCAAGCACTTTCCAGGTATTGAAGAAAAACACCAGCAAAAGTGCGAACCAGAATTTCATCTGACCCCCGCAATCCCGCTGCTTTGGATAGACAATGCAAGCGTCGGAGGGTTCCGCCGCCGTTCCCACTCGGATGGTCCATAAAGCTTACCGGATTGCTGTCAGATTTGCACCTCATCCTATGACCCGACTAGCCAGCCAGACATAACAATTACTTGAGCTTGTACACGCGGACATAGTCCACCAACATGCGCTGGGGGAAGACGGTAGAGTCGCCCGGCCCGCCGGGAAGATCTCCACCGACCGCCAGATTCAACAAAAGGAAAAATTCGTGATCGTACACCCAAGGTGCGCCATGCGGCAGATCTGCCGGCGTTCGCGTCGCGTAGAGTTCATCGTCCACATAAAAACGCACCACTCGCGGTTCCCACTCTACGGCGAAAACGTGGAATGAGTCGCTGAACCGCCCCCTCGGCAGCCGATAGGCGGAGATTAACGGGTTCGAACCAGAGTATCCCGGACCGTGCAGGCTGCCTTCGATGGTGTCTGCTCCGGAGCCGATACTTTCCATGACATCAATCTCGCCGCATGCTGGCCAGCCTTTCGCAGAATAGTCGTCGCCGAGCATCCAAAATGCAGGCCACGCGCCTTGCCCAGATGGAATTTGGATACGCGCTTCGAATCTGCCGTACAGTTGACTGAAACGTCTTTCGGTCTTGAGGCGCGCCGACGTGTAGTCGCGCCGGACTCCATCGGGGCCAATGAATTTCTCCTTGATTGCCTCGATCACAAGCTTGCCATTCTGCTGGTGAACGTTATTAGCGCGAGGAGTGTAGTATTCGAGTTCGTTATTTCCCCAGCCATTTCCGCCGCTTTCAACAATCCACTTGGCCGGATCGGGTGGGGAGCCACCGGGCCCATCGAATTCGTCGCTCCAAGTAAGGGCCCAACTGGATTGCGGGACTACGTGAGGTGCCACCTGCTGTGCACAGGATTCAACACAAGGAACGGCAAACACAAGAAAGATGTAAAGCAATCTTGGCTGGATGTGTAAGGGCAAAGTCACGTTTTGTGAGGTCGACTTGAGTGGCGGCCGCAACATCACTGCTCAAGCAGGCTCAGATCCAAGGCTATGAGCCGACCAGCCGCGGGCGAATCCCCTGATTTCGTGTTGTTTTGGTACCACTTTCGAGGTATTTCCTGCACTCGACCGTCAACACCGTCACCACGAAGGATACTGACTATCACAAAAAGGGTATATTTTGCCCAGCCTTCAGTGGTAGCGAAAAAACCCTGTATCTCGTGATGCGCGTTCAATGCCGTGTCGCGCATTATTGCACCTTGCCAATTGCCACGCACGGGGGAATCGTGATGCAAAACCGGGGTTTCCCAGGATCGCTCAGTCCTTGCGTCAGGATTTTTCTCGAACTTTTGTGCGATGAAGCCTTTACACCCGCGCTGGTTGAGTCGCGACTGCTCGCTCCTTTCGAGCAGGCCGCGGCACAGCCGGAACAACCAAACTGCGCAACTGAAGCGAAGTAACTCGCGGAGGACAAGGACACGCCAATGATTCTGGACGTGAGCACCGCAGCCTATAAGTTCTTATTTCACACACTTTTTAGAATTTTTAGAATAGCGAGATGACGGCGATGAAGTATATCGTTCTGGTGCACTCAAGCGACCTGGGCTTGATTTTGCAGATCGCGCAGTAACGCTTTCAAATCTGCGCATCCGCCCGTGCCACGCCGAACACGTCTGTTCCTTCCTGAGGGAACGGCCGGGAGATACCCAACCTTCTCATCTTGCCAAGCAGCGTGGTTCGTTTCAGTCCCAGTTTCCCCGCTGCGCCGCGCGGTCCACCGACGATCCAGCCGGCCTGCTCAAGTGTTTCCAAAATCAAAGCGCGATGCGAGTCTTCCAAGGCCTTCGATGAGTAAAAAGTTCGGGTGCGATGCAGACTGGGGATCATGAGCTCTGTTTGGTTTTTGTGAAGTGGGTTTGGGAGCTTACCCTCCCGCGAAAGGATAACGGCGCGTTCCACGAGATTCTGCAACTCGCGGATATTGCCAGGCCAGGAGTACGACTGGAAGGCAGCCATGGTTTCTGGAGGAATGCTATCGACTTGCTTCCCCATGCGCCGACTAAACAGCTTCACGAAATGCGTGACAAGTGCAGGAATGTCTTCCCGGCGCTCCCGCAGCGCCGGCAGCAAGACGGGGAAGACATTCAGACGATAGTACAGGTCAATGCGAAATTGCCCGCGAGCGATCATCTTGACGAGATTCCGATTGGTCGCGGCGACCAGCCGGACATCCACTTTATGCGTGCGACCGCTCCCTAAACGCTCGAATTCCTGCTCTTGCAACACACGCAACAACTTCGGCTGTAGAGCCGAGGGGATGTCGCCCACTTCGTCGAGAAACAGCGTGCCTTTATCGGCCATTTCGAAGCGCCCGATCTTCTGAGCGATGGCTCCGGTAAAGGCACCCTTCTCGTGACCGAACAATTCGCTCTCCAAAAGATCCAGCGGAATGGCCGCGCAATTGAGCTTTATGAAAGCGCGCCCGACGCGCTGACTGGCGTTGTGAATCGCTTGCGCGACGAGTTCCTTTCCTGTGCCGGTTTCCCCCTCGATCAGAACGGTCGAGTCGGTTGCGGCCACGACCCGAACCATGTCGAGTACGCTCCGTAGGGCGGCGCTCGTACCTACAATCCTCGGCGAGCTTTTGTCGTAGAGTTCGTCGCCATCGAACCCGGTATTCGCAGGCAACCCGGCTGGAATTCCAAAGGATGCGGTGCGATCTAGAGCTTCGCTTACCAAGCTCGTCTGCGCTGACATACTTTTAATCCCTTCCTTAATCCACCGTGGTTTCGCCGTTCACAAATTGCCCTGCCTCACAGCTAACTTCCGCCTCGTTCTCTGGCCGTTCCGATCATGCGTGTAATCTGATGGCATCTCGATTGCCCTCTATCTTGCAACAAGAGTCAACCATGCGAGTTCAGGCAACTACGCCCAGTATCACTTCTAACTCTTGCGTGAGATCTGGGCCAGTGACCGAATACACTGCGCCCAAACTGATTGTTTCTAATCCGCTGCAGCGTGCGTTTGGTCTTTGTTAGTGAGAGTGGATTTCGCCATACGATTTTCAGGTCCATAACTCAACTCCTCAACATCCTCCGTGTGTGCGCTCATTGTCTTGCAAAACCACGTTTCTCTCCTCAAGAGCCGTGGCGTGGAGTCAGTGTGTAACAACCTGAACTCAGCCGCAACGGTAGATGGTCGAATTTTGGCATCTACCAATGTCGGACGAGAAGCTACCCCTTTTGTGGGATAAGACGATGTATTTGTTTTCTACACGTCCAGGTGTCTTCTTCCAAACAGTGCAGCATCGATAGAAAATGCGCCCGGCCCGAGCATCGCCGAGGTTGCGCTGATGGTTGCCAACATGATCGAAATCCACGGATCACTGAAGTGGGTCAGTGCGACCCATAATTCGAGGACAGCGATCAATGTTCCCACGAAAGGCGTCCAGAGCCCGACCAGAAAAAGCATGCCGGCGCATGCACCGATGACGTGCGGAATCATAGATATAGAAAAGGGTGAATCCGTGAGGTGGATAACACAGAAGCGAACGAGCATGATTGCGACCAGAACGCGCTGAAGCAAGAGACCGACACCTGGCCACCTGTCGGCAAACGTTGAATAAAGTCTTTGCAAGATATTTCCCCAGCAGATCGTAAAGGAATTGCAAAGAGCGCGAAACACCTCAAGGTTGGAAGATTTTTCCTACTTTTGGCGAGGATCCAGCTCGATGATGCCGCGCTTTAGACCAATGGTTACGGCGTGGGCCCGATCGTTGGCACCAAGCTTAGACAAAATGTTAGTCACGCGGCTTTTGACGGTCGCTTCGCTGATTGAAAGCTCATCGGCAATCTGTTTGTTCCCATTGCCAGCCGCAATCAACTTTAAAACGTCGATTTCCCGTTCCGTCAGAGCATCGTCGGTGGCATGATCAGCCAGCTCGGCCGCGACGTCGGGAGGGATTCGCTTCTTTCCGGCATGCACTGCGCGAATTGTATCCAGTAGTTCGTCAAGTACATGCCCCTTAAGCACAAAGGCTCTTGCGCCAGCTTTGAGGGCGCGCACCACCTGGGTGTCTCCGGTATAGGTCGTCAGAACGATGATTCTCGCTCCCGGAAACTCACTGCAAATAGCCTCGATTGCTTGAATCCCGTCCAGCCCAGGCATTTGTAGATCCATTAGCGTTATGTCTGGCTGATGACATCGAAATGCCTCGATGGCTTCTTTCCCATTGGCCGCTTCGGCAACCAATTTCAGGTCAAGTTCAGCGTTGACTAATGCCGCGAGCCCTTTCCGTAGAATGGGGTGGTCATCCACCGTAAGGATCCGGATTAGGTTATGAGCGCTTTGCACGACTCTTCACCTTTCGAACCAACTTCGCTCGATAGCTATCGCGGAAGCTTTCGTAAGCAATGGAGGCCGGAACGAGCAACTGAACTTCGGTGCCGTTTCCAGGCTCGCTCCACACTTCCAGACGAGCCCCGATTCGGTCGGCGCGTTCACGGATGCCGTGCAATCCCCAGTGCCCGAGTCTCCCACCTTCTTTAAGCACCTTCGGTTCGATACCTTGGCCATCGTCGCGAATTCGCAAGCGAAACATGGAATCACCGTACCGAATCTCGGCCTCGATTCGACGTGCGTGCGCGTGTTGATACGCATTTCGCATGAGTTCGAGCGCAATCCGAGAAATATCATTACTGGCCGTCGGAGACAAGGTCCGACGCTCTCCCTCTTCGATTAAATCGAAAACTGGCTGATCTTCGCTCCCGTTAGCGTCGGCCAACTCCCGACTCGTCGACATGAGCAACTCCGCGAGATTGCCCTTCGCAATCGGCTCCGAACGCAACCCCTGGATCGCATCCCGACTCTCGGCGAGAGCCTTCTTGGTCTCGTCGACCGCATCGTCCAGAGATCGCTTGGCTTCATCAGGTCTTCGCAGCATCAGGTTGCTAGCTGCCTGAACCTGGAACATCAGGCCCTGAAAATTCTGCAGCAGCGTGTCGTGCAATTCTCGCGCAATACGCGTTCTCTCGCCGACGCGCTCTTCCATCCTCATCTCGAACTGCCGCGCCAACTGCCGGACCCGTAGCATGTACAGCATGTACAGAAGCACCATTGCGCCGGCAACACATAGCGCTATAAACCATCCGGTCTGGTAAAAGGCCGGCCGGATGCTGAACTCCGCGGTGGCAACTGCATCCGACCACACACCGTTGATGTCGGTAGCGTTGACGCTGAAGTGGTACGAGCCGGGAGCAAGATTACGATAGCTTATTGGGCTGGCCGTGCCGACTTCGTGCCAGTCCCGATCGGTTTCCTGCAGCTTATAGCGAAAGTGAATCCCTTCCGGGTCAGAGAGGCTGACCGCGGAGTAAGCGATCTGCACGCTCGACGTGTGCGCCGGAAACTTCAGAGCCGAACCAACTTGATAGTTCTTGTCGTCGGCGGAGACCGAATAAATGGTGATCGGCGGCGCGGGAACCTTGTTTTCGGATTGGCTCGGGTCGAGCCACTCCACACCACCGCTCGTGGCAAACCATAACCTTCCATCCGTGCCCTCGATGGCTGTGTTGAGCGGACGCATCTGAAACGCAAGACCAGAAAGCCCCTCCCGCTGGCCAAAATACTCACCCTTGACCTCATAAGTCGGGTTGTTAAGCGCCTCCGAAATTTCTGAGCGCCGGACATGGAAGATCCCGCCCAAGCCATTAAGCCACAAGTCACCATTGCCTGTTTCGACGATTCCAGAAATTCCACGCAGCAATGCGTCGTCTGTGGCATGGATGGTATGGAAGCGCCCGTGGTCGAACTGCTGCAAGCCGAACTCGCCGCCGATCCAGATCTCTGAACCACGCCCGTATATCGCGGTGACATTACCCACGCCAAGTCCCTCGTTGGGACCAAATACCTGCACTCGGTCGCCGTCCAGCACCGCCAGCGTGTTCTTGGTGTATCCAAACCACACACGGCCACGACTGTCGGTGAACTCAATCACCACACCTGTCTTGGGAAGATCTTCGCGACCGCCGTAGGATGCCCAAACCCCATCGGCCAGACGGTACAAACCGTGACGCCCGAACGATACCCACATTCCTCCGCGGCGGTCCCGCGTAATCGTCTGCAGGAAAAAAGCTTGATCAGCCATTTCCGTGGGGAGGTCAACTCGACGCAAGTCGCCCTTTACCAGACGCCACAGGCCGGCGGTACCGCCGAACCAGATCGCCTTGTCGGGATCGCGGTACGCGAAATTTCCTAAAGGACCCGGTGCCTTACGAAGCTTGACTAGGCCATTAACGACAAAATAAAGGTCAAAGATGCGTGCATTATCGCTTGCCAAGATCCACACGGCCCCAGCGTCATCAGGCGTCACTGTGAAATAGGTAGTATTCCAGTTCGCGGACTTTGCCAGATCTTGTTTTGTCAGTGGGCTGTAGAAGAGTCGATGAATGCCCTTCGGATCGCCAAACCAAATACTGCCTTCGCGATCGACCAGCTTCGCGTTATAGGTTGTACCTACATCGTAAGTTTCACAGTTGCCTGGAGATGCTTCGGCAAGGACTTCCGACAACCGCTGCCCGGTTGCCGGCTCGTGTCGAAGAACAGGCCCTTGGGGAATGATCCAGACACTTCCTCTTCGATCAATAATCTGGGCGGACTCTTTCCTAAGTACCGGATAGGCAGCAGGACGATCCGCCGCATTGGCGCTGGCATCCCCGAGAAGGGGTTTAGTTTCAGCGCTGGTCACGACATATCCGTCAGCATCCAAAGTAAAGCCGCCAACAATCAGACCCCTCTCAGCTGTCTGGAACTGCCGGCTCCCTGGTCGAAGATAAAAAAGCTGCTTTTCGACTGAAGGATCTGCACTGCCTGTCAAAGCCCACAGTGTCCCCTCCCGGTCAAAACGCGCTTCACTAAAAGCTCCCAATGGAACGTTGGATTCAGATCCCAGATGCTGCCATTGAGCACCGTCGAATTTCCATAAACCGCTCGTTGCCGCGGCCCACACAATTCCATCCTTGTCCCCGCCGAAGCTCTGGACAGTTCCGGTTGCGGTCGGGCCGCCGTAGTTCGTGACCCTTCCGTCTTTGAAGAAACTGAAGCCTCCAAACATGTATCCGATCCACAGACCGCCGGACGGCGGAGCAAACAACGAATAGATATTCGTGGAGAGGAGGTGATCACCGAAAGACGAGTGAAACAACTCGAAGCGAGTGCCGTCGAAGCGAAACAATCCGGTGGGAGTTGCAAGCCAGAGAAATCCGTCGCTCGTCTGCGCCAAACCAATTACCGTTTCCGGCGCTCCTTCCTTGAAGCCCCAGAAATCGTGGCCGACATGTAGTTTGGCTGCGCTTGGCGCTTGACCGAACAGCGATGGACACAGAACGGCAAGGATCGTCCAGAGAAGAACAAACTTCAGCTTCGACATCGGCACGCACATAGTTCTCAGGACGTGGGCGAGTGCATACGTCCGAGATTCGAGTTGGCGGTCTCGGTCGTGCAGACTGGTCACCGCCATCTTGTTCCTTCCTTTGTCGATCTCCATGCACCCACCAGAAAGGCCCTGGATTTCCCCGGAGGATTTGACGAGAAGTATAGCTCCAATTGAAGGATGTGGTTCGCCGTGACCTCTCCACGAATCGGCGCTCTTGGCGGATGACGTAAGTGCTTTATCGGACGCACGCAAGGTGGAGAGTGCGGAGAAACGAGTGTTGGTGCGCGCGTTCGATAAAGCCGTAGCCCCACCGCGTCCGCCGCAAACGCGAGCGGCTTCCTTCTGACGGCGGCAGCGTCCGCCACACGAGCGGCTTCGTTCTGACGGGCTATTCGGAAGTCAATTGTCGTAACCAGGTCAGCATGACCGGACTCCGGTCACAACGAAGCATGAAAAGAGGCTTTACGCCAATTCCCTGTTTGCAGCGAGTTACGGCTTTTTTCTGGGGAGGCCATACCACAAGTTTGCGCTGTCTGTTCGCCTTGGCTTGGGGGTTTTGAGCGTAATCGCGAGTGGGTGTTGAAAAAGTACGTCAGCAGAACGTCTTTTTCAGCTACGAGTGTCGCTGGCAGTTTTTTCTTCTCGCTGTTCGGCTAAGCGTTGGCTGGCAGAACCGGTGATGTCGGTTGGCTGAGGAAGGGGACTAGCAGGGTGTACGGTATGACCTTTTCAGTGGTTGGGCTGCTCGCCATGAGTAACCAGCCGACCGAGTACAGTGCTATTGCTCATTGCCTACCCTCATTTCACAACATGCATTTGCATGGGCGGCCTTCTTCGGATCGCCAATTTCCTACAACATCCAATCTTCTATGGCCTCACGCTAGCCTCAGCAATCGAAATCTCGCCCGGACGTACAACAGTGCGCCGAGACAATCTGGACTGCCCTCCATCCTAATAAGGCATCTTTCCAACTAAAGACCCTCGCGCATATGCCACGCAGGAGTTCGTCGGTTTTCCTTCATTAAGGACGGAGTGGAATATTAAGCTTGCGTATCCTATAGGCTAGGGTCGTTCGCTTCATTCCCAGGCGCGCGGCCGCGCCACTCGGACCACCGATTACCCAGTTGGATGCTCGCACTGCCCGCAGCACGTGTTCTCGCT